>OGES01001792.1_pt1 | contig 15959 bp, 11 predicted proteins | sample 1570711 | NCBI WGS metagenome assembly OGES01 (sample SAMEA2582133, study PRJEB24529) | metagenome | biome: Human gut stool | place: China | collected 2011 | reverse complement strand
ATCAGCTCGCTTATCGTCAGAAGTAGAAAGGCGATAATGCGTCGGCGGTCTACCACACCACAATATAGAGGGCATAAATGATGCTCTACCCTCACAATCAGGTTTACCATGTCATTCTTCAGTTTCATTTCGTTTTGGTTATTTTCTTAAATCTTACTTATACTTTCGTAAGTCAAACGGCTCTTTTTCTAGGAAATTGCCATTTTTAAGGGAATTATTGATTTCGGCTGCAAAATTACAAATTATATCAGAAAAACTTGTTCAAATATCAGAAAATCGTGCAACTTTAACGATTTTAAGCATAAATCAGCGTACTATTTTGTTAAATATGGGTATTTTTCAGTATTTTTCAGTGCAGAAAAGTTTGGTCGTCTTAAATATTCACTATACTTTTGCAGACGTAATCCAAAAATTTGAGATACAGATGAGCTAAAAAGTAAGTTGAAAGTAAACTGGAAGTAAAAAAGAAACAGTGGAAATCAGACTTCAGGAAACAAGAGTTCTCAGTAGATTCAGGTATTGGTAATCATTTTAAAAGAGTATAAGTAAGTAAAAGGTGATTCTAAATCATTCAATGTATTTTTTAATAAAGAAAAGATTAATTGAGGTATGAAGAAAAGGATTTTAATTGCGTTAGTGACACTCGGCAGTTTTATCTGTCCCGCACTAGCGCAGAAAGCAGCGGTAAAGACCAACTTGCTGTATGATGCAACAACAACCATGAACCTGGGTGTTGAATTCGGTCTTTCCCCAAAATGGACACTCGACGTATCCGGAAACTACAATCCTTGGACGTTTTCAAAGAACAAGAAATGGAAACACTGGCTCGTTCAGCCAGAGGCCAGATACTGGTTCTGTAACAAAATGATGGGTTCATTCATAGGCTTCCATGCCTTGGGTGGATCTCACAACATCGGTGGCATGGATCTTGACTTCAAGTTCCTGGGCACTGATTTTTCTAAGCTGAAAGACTATCGGTATGAAGGATGGTTTATCGGTGCAGGTGTAGCTTACGGCTACGCTTGGGCTCTCTCGAAACATTGGAATTTGGAAGCTGAACTTGGCGTAGGCTATGTCTACTCTAAGGCTGATAAGTTTAACTGTGCACAATGCGGAGATAAACTTGAAGATGACAAGGCACACAACTATGTGGGCCCGACGAAAGCTGCCCTCAACTTAGTGTATGTTTTTTAAAAAGAATCTGTCATGAATACATATAATATAATAGGTAGTATGTTCGGAGCCTTGCTTATCGCTCTTCCTATATCAGCCGATAATACCCAGCAGGCTTACAAGAATCTGAAAATCCAGAATAAGGCAATCAGAAAGGTTGGCAACCAGGTGAAAGTGGCTATGGACTTGAATCTCGACCAAATTCAGCTTGCCAGCAACAATGGTCTCATCTATACCCCAATGATCCTCAACGAAAAGGATACACTTTTCATGCCGAGCGTTGAGGTGATGGGTAAAAAGAGATATATTTACTATCAGCGTAACCAGAAAACGGCTACGGCAAACCCACTTATCGTAGCACTCCGAAAGAACAAGACTGCACAGACGCTTCATTATGAATACGCCGCTCCATTCAGCGACTGGATGAAGAACTCAAACTTCGCCATCAGCAATGATGCCTGCGGCTGCAACCAGCAACTTCTAGACGAAGGTATTCTGAATCCGGAAGGACGTGCATTCGCTACTCCGAAGAATCTCTTCAACGCTTATGTACAGCCTAAGGCAGAAGCCGTAAAAGCAAGAAAGGAGAATGGTTCTGCCCGTTTGAACTTCAAGGTGAACAAGTGGGATATACTATACGATTTGGGCAAAAATGCCAGCGAACTGGATAATATCCGCAAGACTCTCGACCTTGTAAAGAACGATTCGGATGTTACCATCACCAAGATAACCCTCCACGGCTATGCATCACCAGATGGCGGATATGCCAACAACAACAAGTTGTCGCTTAACCGTACACAGGCGCTTTTGCAGCATATTCTGAAGACCTATCCAATTTCTTCAAAACTGTTTGCGACAACAGCTACTGCAGAGGACTGGGCTGGAACCATCAAGTATGTAAATGAGAACGATATTCCGCAGAAGGAAGCTGCACTTGAGATTATCAACAGCAACATGCAGCCTGATGCCAAAGAGAAAGCATTGCTCAAGAAGGCTCCTCAGGCTTATCACTATCTCCTGCAGAATGTATGGCCATCACTTCGCCGTACCGACTATACGATAGAATATGATGTTCAGGCATTCAATGTAGAAAAGGCTCGCGAGGTTATCAAGACCCGTCCTCAGAAACTCTCTCTCCAGGAGATGTATCTGGTAGCCCAGACTTATCCTAAGGGTAGCGCCGAATTCAACAATGTATTCGACATAGCTGTAAGAATGTTCCCTGAAGATAAGCTTGCCAATCTCAATGCAGCCTCAGCAGCCATCGAACGTGGCGACAAGGTGAGTGCAGAGAAATATCTCCTGAAAGCAGGCGACAGCGCCGAGGCAAACAATGCCCGCGGTTGTCTGGCTGCCATGAAGGAAGATTATCAGACAGCCAAGCAATACTTTGAGAAAGCTGTTGCCGGTGGTTTGAAGGAGGCGCAGGAAAACCTGGATAAGGTAAACCAGGCGCTTTAAAGTAACTATTTACTTTCTATTTATATAAGTATAAGATAAAAGATGATGTTAAATACGATCTGTTTTCAGCGGATTGTGCCAATATGTGCGAAACCTAATTTTGAGAATAAGAATTAATTAAATATATTGTATAACTTTTTTGTATTAAGTAAAAAGATTATGAAAAAAATGAATTTGCTCGTAATGAGCTTGGTTTCAGCCGCAGCTTTGTCTTTCACTAGCTGCAGCAGTAATGATGATTTGGCTGGCAACGCTGGTCAGGAGAAGGTAGATGGTTTCTACATGACTTTGTCTATTCAGACTCCAAAGGCGAATGGCACAAGAACTAGCCAGGAGAAGCGTACTACAAATGACGCTACTGAAGATGAGGCTAAGATTACAACAGGTACCTTCTACCTTTATGATGGCGGCAAGTGTATTTTCAAGAAGCAGATTACCGAAGCTGATTGGCAGCAGAAGACTTCTGATAAGCAGAACACTGGTATCACAAAGGCCATCAAGGTTTCTGTAAATGGTGTTGCTGAGAACCACCCATATCACGTATATTTCCTTGCAGGTGAAAAGACTTCAAATACACCTACTACAGCAGAGTTTACTGGCAAATACACCATCGATGAAAATAATCGAACTTCTATCAGCCTTGACTTGGCTAAAGCTGGTTCTTTCGTAATGTTCAACCAGAATGATGCACAGCGTCATCTGGGTGGCGATGCTGCTACTGTAACATTCACAAGTGCTAACAAGACTGCCGCAAACCCAGCTAAGTGCGAGAATATCTACTTGGACCGTGCTGCTGCCCGTATCGATGCGCCTAACGCAGCTAATGCAACACAGATTACAACAGGTACAGGCGATAACGCTCCTGCAACAAAGAATCTTGATTTGGTTAAGAACATTGCATACCAGAACTATGCCATTTCTAACTTGAACACCAAGACTAACGTAATGCAGAAGTGGGATAACGAGTACAAAAATTTCTCTGCTCCAGCAGGTACTTATGAACTTAACTATGATACTTATGGTGACAAGTACAACAACAAAGGTAGCTTGGTTAACTTTGGTTCTGCTACTTCAACCTATATTTTGGAGAATTCAACAGCTAACCTTAAAAATGCTACAGCATTGTATCTCTGCTACAAGGCAAACCTTACCACTACATCAGATAAGGATTTCGAGGATGGTACATTCTATCGTTATGATGGCAAGATCTATACTTCTCTCAAGCAGATCTATGATGACCCTTCTGTAGAATATCCATTTGTTAACGCAGATACAGATGCTAAGATTGACCCAGCAGAGGCTGTTAACATAATCAAGGACGATAATGGTAAACTGAGAGACGAAAATACATTGGCTGCATTCCGCCAGAAGTACAACATCGATGTATATGAGCAGGGTTTGATGTATTACCGCGTAGCTTTGGATGACCAATCTTACAAGTTCGAATCAACTGGCCTTTACTCAATTCTCCGTAACAGCATCTACAAGATGAATGTAAATACAGTTTACGACCTCGGTAGAGACGTTCCAAACGGTCCTACACCAGACGATAAGAAGCCTAACTACTACATGCAGTGCACTGTAACCGTTAATCAGTGGGTAGTAAGCGAGCAGCCAGTTGAGTTGAAGTAATATTCCGTCAAACCAGACAGATAAAATATAAATACTTATATATATACCAAGACTCTCGGGGGAGCAATCCTCCTCCGAGAGTTTATCAATCAAACGTTCGTTCTGAAAAGAACGAAAACATTCTTAAAAGATAACTAACATTGCCGCCCATGTATAAAAGGCGGGAGACACAAAGACGTGCCGTCATACCCCAACCCGAAAGACTGGCACTTTTCATCATTAGAAAATAACGATGCCGAAGGCAACGAAACTGAGAGTTGATGAAGCAAAGATATTCGCTACCTACGGCACTCTCTATATAAAGTAAGTAAAAGTAAAAGATTATAAAAGATAAAGAATATGGCACATTTCCTCAACAACAAATGTTGCAAGCTAGTTTGCATCTCAGCCATCGCACTCTCTTCTCTTTCATCATGCATGAAAGATGATATCACGAGCTGCCCTACAGCCCCGGACGGCCCTACAGCTAAGTTGTCGCTCAAATTCGACTATACTTATAATGTGAAAGAGGCAGATGCTTTCTCTGCCGAGGTGAAGAACCTCAACGTTTATGTATTCGACAAGAACGGTAAGTTCGTAGATAACTATACCGAGTCGGCTGACAAGTTTGAAACAGGTCATAAGATGGAAATCACAGACCTGCAAGCAGGCAAGTATACCTTCGTCTGCCTGGCTCGTGACAAGCAGCCTGCCGCAACGGGAACAAGAGCCGAAGGTGATGATGAGACCGAGTTTAGCTTTACTAAACTTACCCCAGGTATCTCTACCATCGACGACCTGCAAGAGGAAATGGGTAAAAGAAACGAAGAAGAATCCGTAAACGACAAGCACTTCACCGCACTCTATACCGCACAGGACTCCCTCAACTTTGATGGAGAAAACGATGTACAGGGAAAATTGAGTCTGATGAAGTGTACCAAAACATACCGCGTGGTGATGCTCCCATTCGAAGCCGACCAGGAAGGATTCACAGCCGAAAACTTCGATGTAGAAATCAAAGGTTCCGCAGCCCTACTCGACTATAAGGGCGACAAGGTAAAGCCAAAGGCAATCACCTATCTTCCTTATGAGAAGAAACTGGTAGAAAACCACAGCGGCAAGACCGAGGTAGAAGGCGAAGACGTAGAAAAGGCGCTGGTTTACGACCTGTCATCATCACGTATGTTCGAAACCAAAGATGACAACAAGAGTCGCGCTGCCGACGGATCCAGCCAATATGATGACAAGCGCATCGTCATCACCGACAAGCGCATCAACAAAGTCATCTTCAACCACTCCCTACCTTGGTTCCTCTCGCTCTGTGCCAGCGACCGCTACGGCAAAGACTGGAGCGACCAGCAGTATCTGGACCGTCAGGACCATTACACTCTGGTATTCTACGTGCCAGCTCCAAGTTCTACCTACAGCATGGATGCAAGAATCAAGGTAAACAACTGGGTTCTGAATCTTCAGAATGCCGACCTGGGAAAATAAGAAAAGAAATCAGTATAAGTAAAAGAAAGAAAATATGAAACGCTATCAATCTACTCTGATCAAGATGACACGCCCAGTGTGTATGGCACTCGCTGCCTTGCTCATGGTAGGCGCAATGGCATCCTGTTCAGAGAACGAAAATACAGAAACAGCTCTAGGCGACAATGCCTATCTGAGCCTCAGTTTCTCTACCGGCACCGGAAACAGTACCAGAGCCGGAGAAACTAGCGGAAAGGTTCTTGCTGATAATGAAACTGATGCGAATCCTACTCAGGAGAGCGACATACACAACATCAAAGTGTGGGTGTTCAAATCAAATACCGGCGATGAAGCCACTCCTATCTCCTATAAAACAGAAACGCTGAGCGAAGTGAAGAACGGTAACTATACCCTGAACCTCCGATTTCTGAGAAAGATTGGCGGCGAAGAAGTAAAGAACATCGACCTTTACATCCTGGCAAACTCTGAGAGCATCAACATGCCGGACCAGATGAAAGGCAAAGACCTCCGTTCTGTTACCCGCAAAGATCTGAAAGAAGTCAGCTTTACCTCACCTTTCGGTATCAATAGCGATGGTACTGCAGAAACAAAAGAAGTGCCAGCCGGAAAGGGACTCCCTATCTCCCGTGCCATCACTCAAATCTCTGTAGACAGCCATGTGGCTGATACAGAAGAAGGAGCCAAAGACAAAGGCATCAAGATTCCTCTGGTACGCGCCGTTTCGAAACTCCATTTTTACTTTGCCCGCAAATCGGGTAATGATGCCAATACCAGTCAGGTAAAGGTAACAAGAATTGAAGTAGAAGGCAAAACCATCCCTACTGCCAGCTATGTTTTCCCTGATGAGACTGAATACAAAGAAAATGATGACAACCAGGTTGTTACCAGCAACAAATACAACGTAAACAGTAACGGCTATGTATCAACTGTTTTGAAACTGAATGGTGTTGAGACTGATAACATCAAGGAAGTGGAGGATCCTAAGAGTTTCATCAAAAAGAGTAATCAGTCAGCCCAAGAATATCTGGATGCTTTTAAACAGGCAGGCATTGGTTCTCATGATCTCTGTTATCTCCGTGAGACCAACAAAGCCATCCGAGGCACCATCTACTATTCATTAGATGGCGGAGCAACCGAGAAGCACGAGACCTTCAATATTCCTTCTGAAGGAAATGCCATCAGAAACAGAGAACTGGTAGTTTATGGTTATTTCCTCAACGGACAGATGGGCAAGCTCACCGTTACTCCTACCATTCAGGAATGGCAGGATGGAGGAACATTCGATTTCATCGATGCCTCTACCAACGTGGTTATCCCTGACGGAGATCAGACCGACTGGGGCTACAAGGTATATTATGGTTTCCCAAAACGCGGACCGATGATTACGCTCCAGGATATCGATACCAATGGCAAACCTTGGATACTCCAGACTGACAACCCGATGTTCGGATTCGTGAGATGTGATGAGAATGGTAATTATGAAGAAAAAGAACCCGTTTACGATCCAATCATTACAGACAAAAACAATGGAAACAATATAATTGGATATACTTATCATATAGATGACTTCATCATCAATGAGAATGGCGAGAAGAAAACTCTCTACTTCTATGTGGTTCCGAAGAACAGACTGGATCTGGCAAAGCCACACAATGTAAAGGCGCAGGTTTTCCTGACCAAATATCCGAATGATAAGTTTATCCTGAATCCGGGACTCCGTTATAAAGGATGTGAAGAGGGCAAATTCGCCGGTAAGGATATCCACTTTGAACAAGTATTATAAAGACAACAGAAAATAACATTCATCATGAAGAAGTTATATATAGACATAAGATTCGCAAAATGCATCTTGGCTCTTACGGCAGGATGGCTCATGGCAGGATGCTCAGCTGAAGACGAACTGGGAAACGGTTCGGCTGCACAACAGCTGAGCATGACTCCCATGGTCAACGACCTGCAGCAAACTAGAGTGAAGAAAGAAGAGAATCTTAACGAGAAAAATCTGTTATCTCTCGACTTCAAGATGTTCGAACCAACATCCAGGGAACTCAGAATAGACCGTCAGTTCTCTACCCCTGCAGAGAACAAAGCAGAGGAACTGGGTTCGGGCAACTGGAAATCGGGACTCCATCTTGATGTAGATAAAACTTATCCTTACTATGCAGTAGCCAATGCAAAGGATAATCTCAAGGGTAAGGACCTGGCAAAACTTCTTGCCTGCACCCAGCAGGATGATGACATCTGGATGCCAGCTACCATGGTAAACGACAAGAAATTCCTGATGAGCAGTCAAGGTGAATATACCATCACTCAAGATCCGGAACAGAATATTCCGGTAGAACTGGTGAGAGCGGCAGCCAAAATCAAGCTGAACATCTCTTCTACGGTGAAGGATTATAATATCAAAGAAGTAAAGTGGAAGTTCATCAATTACAATACCAATACAGCTATATTTGCCGGTCAACCAGCTCCTCAGAATATCATAAAAGATAATCAAGAGAATAAGGCTACAGCAGAGAAAGACGAAAATGGTAATGATATCTATAAGGTAACAACTTACAGCTATTCCACAACATGGAACGGGAAAGATGATATGCCACAGTTTGTTGCAGATGTTACTTTCGAAAAAAGTACGGATGCAAATACAACCATTACCAAGAAACTGATTATCCCTGTCCGTGATCCGCAAGGCGAAAAGAAGCTGGAGCGCAATTATATCTATACCGTCAATGCCGTTATCAAGTATCTGGACACCAAGACAGATATTGATTACAACGGAAAGGCAGACTATCTGAAATGGGCGATTACCAAATGGACCGAAGGTGAAGATACCCACGTCAATGCGGATGGTGCAAGCTATCTGGTGGTATCTCCTACTGCCATAGATATCAAAGGTGGTGAAGGCAATGATTTTACTGATTGCACGATGCGTTGGTTTGCATCTGATGAATGTGAAATAGAGAATCCAACTACTTATTATTTTGACAGATATGGTAACAGGCAGTCCGGACAGGATGGACAGATCAAGGCAAGTTACGAAGAGTCTACAGGAAATCGCTATAGAGGATGGATAGACGTACATGCTGGAGCACCTTCATACGGTACAATTCAATATTCCTATTTTAACATCAAAGTTAAAAACACAGACAAGAAACAGGAAATAGCCGTAAGAAAGTATCCTTCGGTCTATTCAATGAATGTAAGAAGCGAAGGTACAAATGATTCTGAAGAGAAGAATCATCTGTACACGATACAGTTCTCCAGCAACAAGTATGCTACAGATTACACCATTGCCAAACCTGTACTCAACAATGAGAATAAGTCTGCCGACAACACCGTTTCTCCTGCTTACATCCTTGCATCAACCGCAAAGGGGGAAACAAGCGCCAAGGATAATCAGGCTGCAAGAGATTACTGTAAAAAGTATCAGGAAAAGGCTACGACTTATAAGAATGAGAGTCTCGAACTGAATGGTTGGCGACTTCCTACAAAGGAAGAAATCAACAGAATCTATAAGTTAGGCAACGATGACAAGGCTATAGGCAGACAACTGCTGATAGGGGAATATTATTGGACGCTGGATGGAGACAAGACAGAGAGGAACGGCAACAATCCGCAGAATGGCACCTACGTTCGCTGCGTCCACGACCTGACTCAGGGAGAAATAGAACTGATAGAGAAACAAGGTGAAAAGTAAAGAAGGTAAATGACATGAAAGAAATAAAATTATATATCGGAATCATAGCAGTCCTGTTAACAGCAATGTTGACAGGCTGTTCTGACAGTATAGCCGACAGCGAACCTTCTAAAGACGAAACCGAAGAAGGTTACTACACAGCCAGTTTCAATGTATCCATCCCCAACTTCGAACAACAGGTAACCCGAAGCACCGTGTTCATGAATGAAGGAATTCAGAAAAACTGCATGAAACTCTTCTGCTTTGACAATGAAGGCCAATTTGTAGGTATCGGCAAGGTTAAACAATTTGATGAAATCAAAGGATTCACAAGAGACAATAATGGTACAATTCATGATAATGGAGACATTCATCCGGATGGAAGCACAGAACCTCATAATTTCTATGCAACCATACCAAACCAAACGTCCCGTATCCATCTGGTAGCCAACACAGAAAGCCAATACAAAACCATCAACTGGGACAACCAGGCAAATTGGGTAGGTATGCATGAGAATATGCTCATGACTACATTTGAAACAGAACATGGTGAAAACCAGGCTGCCTATATACGCTATTGGGGATATATCAAGAAAGACTCTCCGGCAGAACTGAAAGAATACCTGAAGCCAGACACCAAAAAGAAAGATTATATCATACATCTCATCAGAGACAGAGCGAAGATTTCTGCAGACTGGAGCGATGCGGTAAAAAAAGCAAATCCGGGTATCATAAACGACTTTAAAATGACAGTTATCAATGGTGTGGCTTACGGAACGCTGGCTCCCTTCAACAGAGACAGTCTGTTATTCAACCCTACTACAGGAGATGATAAGTGGGTATGGAAGGTAAATTATGTTACCCCAGCCATCAATACCCGAAGACTGAAAGGTGATGTTGGTCAGATGTTCAACCCGACAGCAGCTTTCGAAGAGTACAATCTGCCAACAGATCCTGCTAAAGTGATTTTATGGCATGACGGCCTCTTTTACCTGATTTACTTACAGGACAGCAATAATAAGCCATACGCCATCAAGCGTAATTATGAATATAAAATCATCATTGATAAGCTGGATAAGAGCTATGGCTATTCTAGTCCTGAGATAGCATTGAAAAGTGCACCGGCAAACAACCCTTGGATTAGAGTAGAACAGATTGTACCGGGCGTTACTGATGGAAATTACGAACTTGCCATCGTCGGAGGTACTTATAAGACAGTAAATACAGGTGAAAATACTGAGCAGACGGTACAGTTCACTTATAAGGGTAGCGATGCCGACACGAAGCAACCTACCGATTTCGAGGCTTTATGGACTGAGAATCTGGCATACGCAACTGCAGATGCACCAATGGTTACCAGCTATACTTATAATGAAGCATCAAAGACCGGTACCGGTACCATCACCTATAGGCTGGACAAGATAGACAAGACGTGGCGAGAAGGCATCATCCACCTCATCGACAAGAAGCATGGACTCAACAGAAACATCCATCTCTATAGTGTGAGTGAGGCTAATTATGACTTCAAAAATGCCAAGAATATAGGCGCAACATTGAACAGCGAAGGAGATTTCACCATCACCATTCCTAAGGATTATCCTGACGGACTGTTGCCTGTGAATTTCAAAATCGCATCCAATGATATCAATCCAAAGGACTGGAAGGTAGAAATAGGTGATACTGAAGCCGAAACGGATGGCAGCTGCAAGACAAACTGCTGGTTTACCTATAAGGCTGAAGTAATCAGGAGAAATTCTGGAACTCTTTTGGAGGAAGGAGAAAGAACCTATACATATACCTTTAAGTTGAGGAATGTGCGCAGCAATGCCCAAAAAGGTGAAAAGGGATGCTTCTGGCTGAAGGCTGATAACTTCAACCAAGGAATGGCTAAGAAGTTTGAATTCATCTATCAATAGTAAGTCTTAGAAGAGTTTAGTTCATATATCTGTATCGGGGCGCATATCGTTTCAAAATTTAAATGCCCCACAAATATCAATGAAATAGGTAATAAAATAATTATCATTTACTATACAAATAGTATGCGGAAACCAATAAATTAAACTAGACTGGTCGTTGGAACTGTAGTTGCCGAGGTGATCTCACCTTCTATAGTTCCGCGGCTTTTTTTATATTAAAAACCTTGCCACTTTCAATTTTATTTTGTAATTTTGCACCCGTTAGTAATATCATTAATTCCAATATAAAGATGATGGCAAGATTCATATTCCTCAGTTTCTTCATGCTGGTTGGAGCCTTAGCCCCAACCAAGGCTCAGAACAGTTTCCCATACCCTGCTCTGCCAGACAGCCTGCGAAGCGTAGAGCAACGTGCTGCATACCTGAGCGAGCACTATTGGGACAACTTCAACTTTTCCGACACCCTGGAACTGGCAAACAAGGAGATGGCAGAACAGGGCTTTGTCAACTTCATCGATATTCTGGCACGTTTCGACCAGGAAATAGCCCAGAAGGGGATTGCTGCCTTTACCGCCAAAGCTTACCAGCAGAAGACATCCAAAGAGAAGTTTGAAAGCCTCATCGAGCATTATTATGAGAATCCTGAGTCGCCCATGCACAACGACAGGGTATATGCCCTATTTCTGGAAGACATGGCTAAATCGCCATACTTCGATGAAACCGAGAAAGAAAGAATAGGATTTAAACTGAAACAGGCGAGAAAGAACTTGCCTGGCACACAGGCTACCAATATCAGTTTTATGCTGGAAGACGGCAAGCCTCATCAGTTGAGCGATTACCGGGAAAAGAAGGTTATCTTATATTTCTACGATCCTGACTGCGAGAACTGCCACAAGATATCTGCATGGCTCGACAAACAGACAATACCAGACGGCATCAGTCTGCTCCGCATCGTAGCAGATAACCGATTGAGCACGATTTACGGGCTCAAAGCCATGCCAACCATTTACCTGTTGGATAAAGAGAATAAGGTGATATTAAAAGACTGTACACCTGAACAGCTCATGGAAACGTTACGGGGAAATGAAAACAGAAAGTAAAACTAGACTGGTCGAAAGAAGCGACATCTGTTATTGAATAAACATATCATTTACTATTATTTGTCTTAACTTCGTATATTATATATCAACATACCATTCATTATAATTGTAACTTCATATCATTTATTATATATCTGAATTGCATTTTACTATTTATATGTATCTTAATTAGCTCGGGAAGAGTCATACATCAACTTGAACTCCTCACGGACGTGATCATTGCGCTTTACAACAACCACATAGTCACCATCCTTAACTGTTCCTACCTTGGCAACAAGCGTATAATAACCATACTGACCAGACTTTCCATAATCACCTGTTTCGGTAATGATTAACTTCTTGCCAACCAACTGAGTTGCAAACTTGATATTTGTACCTTGGTCGAAGATCACATTCTTATGAGTCAGCATCAGCTGACCACCCGGAAGAACCTTGCAAACCAACTTCTCATCATTCTCAGCCTTACTGTTAGACTCCTCGCTTACGGCAGAGCCCGCAGTCATGGAATAGCTGAGCAAAGAGAAACCTGACTCATCGGTGGTAACGCGACTAACTGTTTCACCCATTTCATCGTCAGATGCACTGCAACTAACAAATCCTATTGTCATCATAGTCATAGCGATGACCATCATAAAATACTTCTTCATAGTTATACCATTTACTAATTGTTTTCATTATCATTTAAACCTGTCATCTTCAGATTCCAGCCTTTCGGCCATTACCATCCGATGCTTTTAAAAACAAACACCTTTCGGTTTAAATCATCTTTTACAATTACACAAATGATATGTTGGGAGGAGTGATATCATTTACTATTGGTTATCATTTACTATTGCTTATCATTTACTATAGGGCTTATACCCCTCTTACATGTCCTTTTCTTTCGTTTGTACATTGCAAATATAGGAAAAAAGTCAATAAAATGCAAGTTTTCATAGTTAAATAATGTAAAGGTTTTCATGTTATCGTGCACAATGTGCCTTGTCTGCTGACAGTTTGAATGACTACGAGAAAAAAGGGGATAAAACAAAAGCGGGAACCCTTTCGGATTCCCGCTCATATCTTGTGTTGTAAAATCTCGAAGATTAGTCGAGGTTAGCCAACTTGTTGTCAGAATGAAGAACATCCTTGATCTTGTGGCTATAGAGGTCAACCATGTACTCACGAGCCTTACCGCAGTACTGACGTGGGTCGAAGTACTCTGGGTGCTCAGCCAATGTCTCACGAACACCTGCTGTGAAAGCAAGACGAGAGTCAGAGTCGATGTTGATCTTGCAAACAGCGCTCTCAGAAGCCTTAGTCAACTGCTCCTCTGGGATACCAACTGCATCTGGCAACTTGCCACCGAACTTGTTGATGATATCAACATACTCCTGAGGAACTGAAGAAGAACCGTGGAGAACGATAGGGAAACCAGGAAGCTGCTCCTCAACTGCTGCCAATACGTCGAATGCCAATGGAGGAGGAACGAGGTGACCAGTCTTAGGGTCACGTGTGCACTGCTCTGGCTTGAACTTGTAAGCACCATGAGAAGTACCGATAGAGATAGCCAATGAATCAACACCTGTACGTGTAGCGAAATCTACAACCTCCTCAGGCTTTGTATAGTGAGACTCCTCAGCTACTACGTCATCCTCAACACCAGCGAGGACACCGAGCTCACCCTCTACAGTTACACCGAACTGATGAGCGTAGTCAACAACCTTCTTTGTCAAAGCGATGTTCTCCTCGTATGGAAGAGCAGAACCGTCGATCATTACAGAAGAGAAACCGAAGTCTACACAGCTCTTACATGTCTCGAAGCTATCACCGTGATCGAGGTGAAGAACGATCTCAGGATGGTTGCAACCCAACTCCTTAGCATACTCTACAGCACCCTCAGCCAAGTAGCGGAGCAATGTAGGGTTAGCATACTTACGAGCACCCTTAGAAACCTGAAGGATAACTGGTGACTTCAAAGTAGAAGAAGCCTGGATGATAGCCTGGAGCTGCTCCAAGTTATTGAAGTTGAAAGCAGGAACGGCCCAACCGCCCTTGATAGCTCTTGCGAACATTTCCTTAGTGTTCACAAGACCGATTTTCTTGTAATCTACTGCCATAATTTTACTTAATTTATTGTTTAATGAAACATTCTTTTCTTTCTTATATAATAAGGTGTAGAACTTATGAGGCTCTTTCCTTACCGACTGCAAATTTACCTTTTTCTTTTGAGACAACAAAATGATAATTCGATTTTTCGTGTTGCAATCGAGTTAAAAAAGTTAATTCCGCACCAATACCCTACTAACCATAAAGGTTTTGCTAAACGCAGTTAGCAATTTAACATCTTTCTGTCCAACCGTCTGTTACTTCTTGGCAAGTTTATATTCACGAACCGCATAAGCCAGAACGATGACAAATCCTACGAGCGGTACCAGGAAAGGAAGCGTGAAATGAGTACGGTCGGCGATGAATCCCATCAACAGGAAGCCGCAACCTCCTATTGGCGTCATCATCAGAAGCGAAGAGGCTGTCTTGGTAAGGTTGCCCAAACCCGTGAGGGCGATACTGAAGATGGTAGGAAACATGATGGCCTCGAACATATAGTTGCAAAGCAGGGCTACCAGCGATAGCTTACCCAGATTTGACAGGACTAAAAGTATACAGACAACACACCCCATAGCGCAGATCAGCAACATCGTTGTTGCCTTGATTCGGCGCATAATCCAGGAACCGAGGAATCTGCCTACCATAAAGAATGCCAGCGCACAAGTCAGGGCTACGGAAGCCGTGCGGTCGTCCATCCATTTCATGCCCGTAACGAAATTGATGAAGTAGGAATTGATTGAAATCTCTGCCACTTCATAGCTCAGCAAAGCCAGAAGTCCAAACACAAACATCTTGTGATGGGAAAAGAGTTTGCTGATATTAGAACCGGCTGCTTCATCTTCTGCTGTTGCCACATGACTGATTTCCGGTAAATCTACACGCGAGAAGACCAGAGCTATCACCAGCACCAGAATACCCAGAATGGTATAAGGCACCACCACATTGCCGCCCTCTTCGGTATGGTTGAAGAGGAACTGACCGATGCAAAGTGTGGCGAAAATGCCACCCAATCCATTAAACGACTGCGATAAGTTCAGTCGGCTGGTAGCTGTTTCCTTGGCACCCAGTTCGGTAACATAGGGATTGGCGGCTGTTTCCAGAAACACCAGACCGCACCCGATAATGAAAAGGCAGAGCAGGAATGCTGAGAAACTGCCCACCGCAGCACCCGGGATAAAGAGCAAAGCGCCCACACCAAAGAGGAGCAGACCGAAGACCACGCCACGGCGATAACCATAACGGTTGATAAAGAAGCCAGCAGGTATTGCCATCAGGAAATAACCCAGATAGGTAGTAACCTGAATAAGGGCGGAATGAGTGATACTGATGTGCAGAGCATTCTGGAAATGCTTGTTGAGCACATCCAGAATGGCACGAGCGAAGCCCCACAAAAAGAAGAGCGACGTAATGAGAATGAACGGGACAAGATATTTCCTGTCG
>OGES01001790.1_pt1 | contig 15984 bp, 19 predicted proteins | sample 1570711 | NCBI WGS metagenome assembly OGES01 (sample SAMEA2582133, study PRJEB24529) | metagenome | biome: Human gut stool | place: China | collected 2011 | reverse complement strand
GGAAATGTGGTTTATGATACAGGAGGAGGAGAAAAGCAACTGACGATCGATTCGGGAGTTGTCGAAGTATTGGATAATCGGATTGTCGTTTGTATTAATTAGCCGGTAACACTTGTAATTTCTGAAACGAAGTAAAATATGAAATTAATCAGGTATCTGTTAGGACTGAGTCTATTCCTGCTGGCCGGTCAATGGGTAAAGGCAGACGAAACAGCAGCAGAATCATTCAATCCCCAAAAGTCGATATTCGAACATCTGGGAGATGAATACGGATGGAATGTCTGGAATTTGCATATCCCGTTACCCGTGATTGTCAGGGATGAAGAAGGAGCATGGCATGTGTTTAGTTCTGCGAAATTAGCCGGCGGACAGGAATATGAAGGTTTTTATATTGCCGGTGAGGGAGAATACGAGGGAAAAGTGATTGCCCGGAATGCTTCCGGCCATATTTACCGGCCCTGGGATTTTTCGGTCACTAAAAATGTACTGGCCTTATTTATATGTGCTTTACTGCTTGGTTGGCTCGTCTTTCCATTGGTCCGGTGGTATAAGAAGAAACCGTATGAAGCGCCGCGGCGTGTAAAAGGAATGATGGAATTTGGAGTCGGTATGTTGTATGAGGAGTTGATTGTACCGATTTTAGGGAAAGATGCCCGGCGTTTCGGACCGTATTTGCTGACCTTATTTTTCTTTATTCTCTTGATGAATTTGATGGGCTTGATTGTTATTTTTCCGGGAGGTGCCAATCTGGCCGGAAATATGTCTGTCACTTTAGTGTTGGCTGTGTGTACTTTTGTCGTAGTCAACTTTTCAGGACGTAAGGGATATTGGAAAGATATTTTTTGGCCCGAAGTGCCGACCTGGTTGAAATGTCCGGTTCCGATGATGCCTGTCATCGAGATTTTCGGTGTGTTTACCAAACCGATTGCCTTGATGATCCGGTTGTTTGCCAATATGCTCGGTGGACATTTGATTACTTTGGTTCTGATTTCCCTGATTTTCATTTTTGCAGCGATGGGACCTGTGATTATGGGGACTTCGACCGTGATTGCCGTTGTGTTTGCTGTATTTATGGGATTTATCGATTTGTTGATTTGCTTCATACAGGCTTATGTATTTATGTTGTTGTCTGCCATTTTTATTTCTTTGGCAAGACCTGCGGAAACCGGGGCCCGGCATGAAAAATAAAAAAAGTAAAATAATATAAAATAGAATAATTTTAAAATTGAAAAGCTATGTTAAGTATGATTTTATTACAGGTCGCTGCCGGAATGAGTCTGGCAAAAGTCGGTGCTGCCATCGGCGCAGGGTTAGCTGCTATCGGTGCAGGTATAGGTATTGGGAAGATCGGGGCGAATGCCATGGACGCTATTGCCCGCCAACCCGAGCAGACCGGGAATATTCGTACGAATATGATCGTGATCGCTGCTTTGATTGAAGGTGTCGCTTTGTTTGCTATCATTGTATGTTTGTTGGCTTTGTTTATATAATCGTTTATGGGACTCTTTAAACCGGAGATCGGGTTGGTATTCTGGATGCTGGTGGTCTTTCTGATCATTCTGGCTATCCTGGCTAAATATGCCTGGCCCGTGATTATCCGAAGTATAGAACAAAGAGCGGATTTTATCGATAGTGGGGTGAAATTTACCCGCGAGGCAAAACAACGGCTGGACGAAGTGGAAACAAAAGTGGAAGAGATGCTGGCCGAAGCCCATAGAAAACAATTGGCTGCTTTACAGGAAACCGAACGGATGAAACGGGAGATGATCGAGAACGCAAAAAAAGAAGCTGCCGATGAAGTCCGGAAGATGATGGAAGAGGCAAAAGCTTCTATGGAACAGGCTAAACGGGAGGCCGAAAAACAAATGAGGCGACAGGTGAGCCGTTTGTCACTCGAGATCGCGGAGAAAGTATTGAGAAAAGATTTGTCGAAAGATACTGCTCAGGTAGAATTGGTGGATCGAATGTTGGATGAGCTGGAATCAGCTCAGAAACTGTAATGATATGGATGAAGGTTTAATAGCACGGAGATACGCTTTGGCTATGCTGAAAGTAGCACAGAAATATAATGCTGCGGAAGAGGTATATCAAAAAATGAAGACCTTCGAACAAAATTATATTTCCCATCCCGATTTACATAAGGCATTACTGAATCCGATATTGTCTCCCCGGGATAAAGAACAATTGTTGACGATCGCTATCGGGATCGAACCCGGAACGTTGTATCTGCGGGGAATCCGTTTGCTGATAAAAAATCACCGCGAGATGTATATCCGCTCTATTTGTCTGATGTACCAGAAGTTATACCGGAAGGTGTACCAGATCGGACGAATAAAGATTATCACGGCGGTTGCTTTGAAGCAGGAGACGCTGGACCGGATAAAAAAACTGGTGACGGACCGGACTTCCAGACAGATCGAATTTGTCGAAAAGGTAGATCCGGCTATTATCGGGGGCTTTGTACTCCGGGTAAATTCCATGCAGCTCGATTATTCAGTAGGCGGAGAGTTGAAAAAAATCGCAAAGCAATTGAAATAGGAGAGGATAAGTATAAATGATTAGATTATGATAAAACCAAGTGCAACATCAGATATTCTTCAGCAACAACTGGATAACGTTGATTTGAAAGCTGAATTTGAAGAAATTGGAACCGTATTGGAGGTGGGAGATGGCGTAGCCAATGTATTCGGGCTGGATAATGTAACTTCCGGCGAACTGATCGAATTTGAAAATGGGGTAAGGGGAGTTGCCATGAACCTCGAAGAAGATCAGGTTGGAGTCGTGCTTTTGAATTTGGGAGATCGTGTGAAAGAGAATTTTACGGCTAAACGCACCGGGCATATTGCTTCTATTCATGTGGGAGAAGGATTGTTGGGACGGGTAATCGATACACTGGGAGAACCCATCGACGGGGCAGGGCCGATTACCGGCGATCTGTTGGAACTGCCTTTGGAAAGAAAGGCTCCCGGGGTAATTTATCGGCAGCCTGTTAAAGAACCTTTGCAGACAGGGATTAAAGCGGTGGATTCGATGGTACCTATCGGAAGGGGACAACGGGAACTGATTATCGGTGACCGGCAAACCGGAAAAACGGCTATCGCTATCGATACCATATTGAATCAACGTGAAAATTACCGGCAGGGTAAACCGGTTTATTGTATTTATGTCGCTGTCGGTCAGAAAGCTTCTTCTGTGGCAGCCTTGGTCAACGTATTGAAAACTCACGGAGCGATGGACTACACGGTAGTATTGGCTGCCAATGCGTCCGATTCGGCTGCCATGCGTTATTATGCACCTTTTGCCGGAGCGACGATCGGAGAATATTTCCGGGATAGCGGGAGGCATGCGCTGGTCGTATACGATGATTTGTCGAAGCAGGCTGTTGCTTATCGGGAAATTTCTTTGATTTTGCGCAGACCTTCGGGTAGAGAGGCTTATCCGGGGGATATCTTTTATTTGCACTCCCGTTTGCTTGAGCGGGCGGCCAAGATTATATCCAACGATGAGGTGGCTTCGGCGATGAACGACTTGCCCGAACCGTTGAAACCGGTGATCAAAGGCGGAGGATCACTGACCGCTTTACCGATTATCGAGACTCAGGCCGGCGATGTGTCGGCATATATTCCGACGAATGTCATCTCTATCACGGATGGCCAGATATTCCTCGAAACTTCTCTGTTTAACGAAGGAGTCCGGCCGGCAATCAATGTAGGCGTTTCAGTATCGCGGGTAGGAGGAAATGCTCAGGTGAAAGCGATGAAAAAGATTGCCGGAACCTTAAAAATCGATCAGGCTCAATACCGGGAACTCGAGTCGTTCTCCAAATTCGGAGGAGATTTGGATCCGGTCACTCAGATGGTGATCGATAAAGGACAAAAAAATGCCCGCCTATTGGTGCAACCTCAATATGCCCCGATGCCTGTAGAAGAAGAGATTGCTATTATTTATTGCGGAACCCAGGGTTTGTTACAACGGGTACCTTTAAAACATGTCGGCGATTTTGAGAAATATTTTCTCGATATTCTTCGGGTACGTTACCGGAAAGAGGTGTTGGATGAATTGAAGGTGGGACGTCTGGACGAAGTCGTCGCTGCTTTGTTGGAGGAAGTGGCTAAGGAAGTAGCCGATAAATTTGCTGCACCCGTGAAACAAACCGAACAAACCGAAGAATTTGTAGATAAGTAAAAAAGAGAAGAATGGCAACGATGCGTGAACTGAAAGGAAGGATCAATTCTGTCCATTCCTCTCAGAAAATTACCGGAGCAATGAAGATGATTTCTTCTGCCCGGTTGAGAAAGGCCGAGAACAAGTTACTTCAGGCCGAGCCTTATCGCCGGAAGTTATGGGAAATATATGCCCATATTGAAAAATCCGGTTGTGAGTTTCAGTCGCCATTGACAGTGAAGCGCCAGGTAAAGAAGGTGGCTATTGTTATTTTTGCTTCCGACGATGGATTGTGCGGAGCTTTCAATATCAATTTATATAAAAAATTGGTGGAGGAAGTACAGGCTTATCAGAAACGGGGTATCCGGGAAAAATCAGCACGGGCAATACTGCCAGCAATAATAAAAGAGGTAAAACGGATAAAGGGCATTCGCCTGGCCCGACATCCCGAAGCTTTTGAAAAGAAAGACTATATGGCGGCTACCCGGGAATTGGCCGATGAACTGATGGAAGATTTTTTGAAAGGAAAATACGACCAGGTAGGAGTTGTTTATGCACATTATAAAAGTATGGGCGTACAAATCGTGCGGTTACGTTCTTTTTTGCCGGTTATTGTAGAACCGGAAGAAAAAATAGAAACCACAGATCGGCTCGGTACCTGGTATATTTATGAACCCGGATGTGAACAAATATTAACCATGTTGTATCCCCTGATGATGCATGCTTTGATGTACGATCTGTTGATGGAAAATAAAACTTCCGAACAGGCTGCCCGTATTCTGGCGATGCAGATGGCTAATGATAATGCCGTGAAATTATTAGGTAAGTTGCAGCTGGAGTATAATAAATTGAGACAACAAGGGATTACTTCCGAACTGTTGGATATCGCTGGAGGCAGTAATCGGGAAAGTTAAGCCACTGAAGTGTTATTATATTGGATGTAAAAAATACCAACATTTAGGTATTGCAGGCTTTGTCTGTTACTAACTAACTTTGCAGATGAAAAGAATAACACGTCAGTCTACTACAGAGAAAAGAAACATAGCGTACACTTATTATCGAAGCAATCTGTGATTTTAAGGAAAGGAGGTAAGCATATAATCACTCAGCTTCTCAGTCTAAAAGCATTGACGTTAAAAAACTTGTTATTATGAAACGAAATTACATTTATCTCGCATGCATGACAGTATGTATGTTCGCACTATTTGCCATCAGTTCTTGTAGCAATGAAATGGACATGCCATCAAGCAAGATAGAGCACTTGCAAAAGATGAAACAACTTTGTGCTCAATATGGTTGGACGCAGATTGAGGGAGTTTCTCAAGAAGAGGTTGATAAATTTCTTCTGTCGGAAGATTACGAAAAGACCAAGGAATTCTTTGAATTTGTGAAGACAGGAGGGGAAACAATTAATTTGACAGATCTATCTTAAGTTTCACAACAGTCCAGTTCTTCAACACGGGCGAGTGGGGTAAAGCTCACATATGTACTTCGAGGGCAACACAGTTCCCACGTCGCGACATCAACAACGGAGATGATTGTCTGGTATAATAGAAAAGAGTTGGATGTAGTTAGTACAAAAGTTCACTCTAATCCATCATGTACTATGATTCTTAGACCAAATTCAGAAGTGGTTTCAGAAGGCAGGATTACAAGTTTTAGAGGATGAAACACCAGTCGAAGGAGAATAGAGCAAGCATAGTGCTCTTCTTGCTGTTTTTGTGTTTTGTAACTCCGAGAGCAAAATCTCAGGTGTTGCTTGAGAACGACTCCTCAGACGTTTGCAAGGTGATAGACATTGTAAATGTTGGTTTATCGACGGAGATACAAAAGAAATACGAGAAGGAATACATTGCAACATCTGTAATCGTCGGATACAACTTACGTAAGAATGAAGTGGAGTTCTATTGGTTAGATGACAGGTATGACTTCGATTTATACTCCTTACAAAAAGGCGATAGCATAACTCTGCATTATCCTCATATGTCAATAGACAATAGGAAGAGAGCAATAGCTATGGACAATCACAGTTTTCAAGAACGTATAAGAGAAAACGATAGTATCTATGTTGATATTGACTTTTTTGACATTGAAAAGAAGTTGGGGTTGCCCCCCTCTCTGGACGATGGTCTATTCCTTAAGTGGGAAATTGCAAAACGACGCTTCATGGAGCATATAATAGAAGATAACCAAGGCTTACATACATTAGATACTGAGAACGCAGATGATTTGCGTTTGTCTAAGCGTACATTCGGTCAATTATATTGTATATACATATTAATGCACAATGAAACCATAAGGAACAAAGAGTAGCCAAATGCATGATATCGAAGGAGTCGTATTCTAAAGAGTATGGCTCCTTTTTTATGAAGAAACCTCTCTTTCGTGGAGGCTCTCTCTTTTGCTAAAGAATTGAACGATAAGGAAAAGATCAACCTTGTACGGTATATAGTGCTTATGAGCAAGAACTCTTAGAGACAAGCGATGAAGAACTTAATAATGAAAGTAAACTTTTTGGACGATTATTTAGAAGAATCTTTAGTCGTACCGATAAAAGTTTAAAATGGATTGATAAGTATGATGACAGAAAGCATTTTTATAGAAGAGGTGGTGCTTGTGGTCCTTGGGTTTGCGGATATATCCTTTATGTAAATCAAGGCAAAGATAAATATGATTTCTTTTATAATAATGCTTCTTCATTTGGAGAGTTTGGTATTCTAAATTTTGCTTTGCGTCTTTTCGGAAGACCGATGACTCCGGGAGAAATGGGGAGGACAATGCCCATTGCTTCCAATGGGAAAATATGGATTAATCCAGCTCTGTGCTTTGCTGATCTTTTTGCATATGACCAAATAAAGCATTATAAGAAACCCGCAATCAGATTGTGTGGTTCTGGTGGGCAATTGCATTGGACTTTAGCTTATGGTGCAAAACAGACTGGTTCTTGGTTGTGGAGAAACTATTATTTCCTTCAGATAGATAATGGCGCAAAAGTAGGCGTGCCAGGAGACAAGAAGAATGGCGGCAACTATACAAAGGTTGATTGGTGGAATCCTTGGTTAATGGTTTGGGATTAATTTAAAGATGCAACAAAATGAAGAAGATCTTCTCTTTACAATTGTGTGTTTGGCTTTTTCTTACAATATTGTTTTCCCAATGTACAAAGGTTGATTTAGAGGAAGGAGTACGCAAAACAACTATTCTTCGGCATAATTATATTGCAATAACCACAAAAGATGATATTCCCGGAGAAGTGGAAGTGCATTATAGTATACTGGGCAATAATGGTCAAAATGAAGTCAAAACACCCTTTCATACTAATATTGCCGCGAATCGAAAATATATACACGTATGAAACTATTGAAATACGGCTTTTACTTACTTGCTATCGCAGCATCGGCAGTATCGTGTACACGCAAAGACGGACTGTCGGGAAATAACCGTTCCGCCGCAGGGAGGCTCGGCCGTCGTGACGATGAAAAATTACAAAGGCTGGTGGATTTCCACCGTCCAATACGAAGCGAAGGGCGAAAACCTGATGATTCACGGCGAGGATTTCGGATTTATGAAGTTCGAAAACGAGTGGTGCGAAATCGTCGTGCCGTCCGAAAGTCCGAACAAATTGTATATCGCCCTGAAAGAGAACGATGGACGGGAGCCGAGGAAAATCGGTATAGGAATGACGGTCGGCGATGCTTTCACAAGTATCGATATTACACAGGGAAGTGCACTTCTGACCACTCCGAACGAATGATTCTGGCGTGCATTCTCTGCATCTTCCTGTCGTATCGGCGGCGAAGGCGGCTGTTCGGAAGCAAGTGAACGGATACCTCCGAAATTGTTTCGAAGGCGGATTCGGGCGATTGCGAAGCCGATTTCTCCGTTTCGGTAAGATTCTGATTGTATAGCCGTTTTATGCCAGATATTTTTGCGACAAAAAATATGAGCAAGATGATTATCGAAACGATCGAACGGCTGTCTATCGATGTATTCGTTACAGCCATGGCGATTACGGCGGTTGTCATTGCGACAATCGCTCTTTCGCTTTTGGCGAGTCCGTTTTGCCAATAATCCCAACAGTCATGGAACGAAAAGAAACATATATCGAAATCCTGCGATTGAATATATATTATGTGGAAACAAAAATTGAAAATCTGCGGCATCAATCTGACAGCATATAGTGTGGCTCTTGTCATCATGCTGCTGTTGTCTGTTTGCTCAAAATCATACGGGCAGGAAAAACGTGTACTTTCCTTTGACCGTACAAAACAGACCGTGACGGGCATAGACACGACCAAACTGTCGGTTTATGAACATGAGAAGGCATTTTTGTTTCCACATTTTGATGCCATTCCCCAAATGCCCGGAACGCTTTTGGACTTTCGTCCTGATTATACACGGAGTTTTCCCGTTGACCGTTCATCCCTGCATAAAGGTGAATACAATGTCGGCGGGATTATCCATCGGTTTAACAAAGTGGATGTTTGGGGGCGTGGCAGGCAGGAAAACATCATAGGAGTCGGCGTATCGAACTATGCCGAAGTCAAAACGGTGTATTCTCCAAACGAGAAATGGAAATTGGGGCTGTGCCTCTATGCGCATAAACTGAGCATTCCCCGTTCGAGTAGCAATACATTCGGAATCGGCACCGATGTTTCCTATCAATTCCTCCCCCAAACATCGCTCCATCTCTTCGGCACCTATTATTGCACCTACTTTCCGGGAGTAAAACCGATGAAGAGGATAGACGGCTACCATTATGGCGGTTACCTCTCATTCGATTTGGCAGAGCGGTGGGCAATGGACGTGGGCATGAGAAGCTATGGCGGCAATGGGTCTCACCAGCAATGGACTGTACCGATAATACGTCCGTCGTATAAGCACAACGGGCGCGAAATAAACGCGGATTTTGGTGGAATGTTCCAGCAAATCGTGAAAGGTCTATTCTTTAATCATTGATAATATGAAACAGAAAAAAAGCAAAATAACGACTGTTGCTATATGGATTCTGCTATGCGGATGGATAATGTGCATGAGTTCATGCGGGAGTCTGCTTTATAATCCATCCAACAAAGCGGAACAAGTGACAGTGACTATTAAACAGCCTATCAAATAGGCTTAAACCATAAGAAAAAGGATGAGAAATATTGTAACAATAATTTTAATCTGCTTTCTCTCTTTTCCTGCCTTTGGGCAAGAGATTGAGAATTCGCACAAAGATAAAACGTACAAGAACATTTATTTGGAACTATTGGGCGCTTCAAATATGATTGGTGTTTCTTATGACACAAGAATAAAGCCCGGTTCAGCTTTCGGCTATCGTGCCGGAATATCCTATTTTTATGGGACGAACTACAATTCCAATGAAGGACATGTTTTTTCCGTGCCATTGGAGTTTAATTGCATTTTAGGTAAACGGCGCAGCAAGTTTGAAGCCGGAACTGGCATCAATATGGGGCTGTATTCTATAAAGGAAACTTATTGGGTTAACAGCGAGGGAAATGTCAGCATTATCGAACCGGTTACTCAGATAGTTGAATCACGGAATACTTTCGGATACTATATCTTTTTAAATATCGGATACCGCTATCAACGGGAAAGTGGTTTTATGTTCCGTGCCGGCATCAGTCCTTCATTCAATTTTGGAGACAAATACGGATTGCGTAAAACCCCGCTATTGTATCCTTATCTGAGTTTTGGCTATACTTTCAAATAACGCCAATAGTTCAAAATGGAGAATCCGCTTTCTTTGAGACTTATAAAAGAAGAACAAGAGTCATCAGAAAAACTGTTGGAACTACTGGTGTCAACAACGCATTCTCCCAAAGGCAGATTTTCAAAAGAGGACAGTTACATTATGCTGAAAAGAAAGATGGAAACAACAAAAAAAGAAAACACCGTGAAACTGGTATTGCCATTCCCCCATTTCTTGTGGATGATTGGCACTAACCCCGGCATCTCCAAAGAGAAAGCAGTGCTGCATGAGCCGCAAACGGAACAAGAAAATATGAACAGAGAACATATAAATTATGAAGAAGACAAATGATGCAGATATGCTGGCCGCTATAGTCCGGGCATCGAACCGTTATGCCATGCGTCCGGCACTGGTTATTGACGACCGGACTTATACCTATCAGGAATTGTTTGGATTGGCTGGAAGCATTTGTGAAACGCTGAGGAATCTCAAAGAAGACATCATCGGCATCACGGCTGAAAACCGTATGGAAACCTACGCATCCATTTTGGCGGTGCTGCTTTCCGGAAAAACATACGTCATGTTGCATCCCGATTATCCGGCAGAACGCAACTGCCGGATAGCCCGACAATCCGGCATCGGTCTGTTGCTTTACAGTGGAGAGAACGGCGATATACTTCCTCCTGACATCAGTGCCGGACGGGTGTGCGTCTCCTCACACCGGCAAACCTCGCATTCCGGCGTGGTGACGTATGACGTTAATCCCGACGTGCCTGCTTACATCATCTTCACGTCAGGAAGTACGGGCGAACCCAAAGGCGTTCCTATATCCCGAAGGAACTTGAATGCTTTCTATAAGGCTTATCGCGCTTTAGGATGGGAGTTGGACGAAAACGACCGTATGCTTCAGATGTTCGAACTGACATTCGATGTCTCTGTCGTGTCGTTTCTTTATCCCCTCACTCTCGGGGCATGTGTCTATGCTGTTCCGCAGAAAGGAATGAAATACCTGAACGTACTGGATATTATGGAACGCCATCGCCTTACGTTTGCGGCAGTGGCACCTTCCGTACTTCGGTTATCACGTCCTTATTTCGGGGAAATCAGTTTTCCGGACTTACGCTATCTCATAGTCACAGCCGAAGCCACTGACGTGAATCTGCTCGATGAATTTCGCCCTTGCATACCCAATGCCACGGTAATCAACCTCTACGGACCGACCGAAGCCACCATCTACTGCACTTCGTATGTAATCCCGGCTGAAGGAGCCAAACACCATAACGGCATGGCGGCAATCGGGAAGCCTTTCCCGGGTATGGACTACATGATTGCATCCCCGTCGGGCAAGCAGCTTCCTGCCGGAGAGACCGGCGAACTGTGGATTGCCGGACCGCAACTCATGTGCGGATACTGGCGTACTCCCGAAAAGGCGGCCGGATGTTTTGTTACGACTCCCTTTGGAAAACTCTATTACCGTACCGGAGACCTCTGTCAAGTTGATGCTGACGGAGATATTATTTATTGCGGCCGTAAAGACACGCAGGTAAAGATACAAGGTTTCAGAATAGAATTGGGTGAGATTGAATACCACGTTAAAGCGTTTTACAAGCATGGCTGTAACGCTGTGGTATTGCCGGTTTATGCTACGGACGGAAGTTGTGAACTGCACCTTGCCGTAGAAAAGGAGGCGGAGGATACGGAAAGCCTCGAACGGTATATGCAAAGCCATCTGCCGCCTTATATGTTGCCCCGGCGCATCCACTTCATTCCTTGTTTCCCACAAAACAACAGCAACAAAATTGACCGGAACCAACTATTAAAGTACATCACTCAATAAATAAACAATCAAGTATATGGATACAACAGAATTATTGGAGATACTGAACGGAATATTCAGAAAAGTGTTAAAGAGAGACGACATTACATTGACCGAAAGCACTACTGCCCACGATGTGGACGGATGGGATTCGCTGACCAATATGGTACTAATCACTGAGATAGAGAATAAGTTCGGCGTGCGTTTCTCGTTCCGCGAGATAGTGAAACTGAAAAATGTGGGCGACCTTTGCCATACCATCAAGAATAAAGCCAAATAGGAATAGGAGGAAAAAGTAATGTCATTCATTTCCCTTGAATTTGTCCTGCTGTTCCTGCTCTGTTTCACATTATACCATTTTATCAGTGATAAAGGACGGAAGTTAGTTCTGCTTGCGGCAAGCGGAGTTTTCATCGGATACTTCAATCCCGCATTCCTTGTTACGGCACTGGTTGTAAGCCTTTTCACATACGGCGCAGCGATACTTATTGAGCAAGCCCGTGAGAAAGGAAGGGGTTCCCGTTTGATTTACTGGGGCGGCATATTCTGTCTTGTCCTCTGCTGGATTGGTTTCAGGTATGCCAACCGGCTAACCGGAGACTCAGGTTTTATTTTCCCATTGGGAATGTCTTTCTATACATTCCAGGCCATCGGTTACTTGACGGAAGTCTATTGGGAGGAGGAAAAGGCGGAACGCCGTCCGATAGATTTCCTGCTTTATATGCTTCTGTTCATGAAGTTCTTGTCAGGTCCCATTGAGCGGTCTGCCGATTTGCTTCCGCAAGTCCGGAAACTCTCTCCGGCATCCTATTCCATGATGACTTATGGTTTGAAACTGATTGTGGTGGGATTGGTGAAAAAATTGGTACTTGCCGACCATATAGCACCCTATATTGATGGGGTGTTCAGTTCGATGCACACCGCATCGGGTGTACAACTGCTTATGGCCTGCCTTCTCTATCCCATCGAACTTTATGCCGATTTCTCCGGCTACACGGATATGGCGATTGGAATAGGAATGTTGTTCGGATTGAAACTGTCACCCAACTTTGCGCATCCCTTTGCCGCCCAAACCACGGCTGAGTTCTGGCGCCGCTGGCACATCTCCCTTTCCTCCTGGGTACGGGATTACCTTTTCCTGCCCCTGTCATCGTTCACACGCCGTTGGGGACAGTGGGGTGTGGCGGCAAGCCTCATGGTGACATTTATCGCTTTGGGCGTATGGCACGGTGCAGGATGGACATTTGCCGTCTATGGATTTATACAGGGACTTGTGATTGTATGGGAGCTAAGGACTGAAAGAATACGGAATAAGGTAAGGAAACATATCGGGGGACGGCTGTTCGCCATGCTCTCGGTCATCCGCACCTACCTCATTTTTGCCGTATCGTTGGTGTTCTTCAAAGCAAAGTCCGTTTCCGACGCATTCTATTTCCTGCGGAATATCTCTTTTCAGACCCATGCGAGCTGGAAAGAAATCAATATCGGTATGTCAGACCACATCTGCATCGTGGCAGGTGCCGCGTTATTGCTGATGCTGCTTTATGATTTTTTTATGTCTAAAGGCGACTTGCACCGCCGTCTTGAAAGGCAGCCTATTCTGTTACGCTGGACTATCTACTATTTAATCGTATTCGCGCTGTTCGCCTATGGCAAGTTCGGCACGGAGAACTTCATATATCTGCAATTCTGATGGAAAATATACAGGAAACTATTACTGGCGAAAGCCTTCGCAAACGACAGGCTTTCCTTCGCCTTGTCCGAAAATCGGTACTGTTCGCCATGCCGTTTTGGGCTTTGATTGCCCTTTATGTTTACGATGACCCTTTCATGGTACTTCGCAAATATGAAGTATATGATTCGGATGTCATGCTCAACGAACAGCTGGTAGGTTGGCAGATATACCGGAACCATAAAGACAGTGTGCATTTCAATTCTTTTATTTTGGGCAATTCATGTGCGATGGCATTCCGATGTGGAGAATGGGAAAAATATCTTGTTCCCGGCGACCGTGCCATCCGTCTTTTCGGCAATGCAGAGAGTATGAAAGCGATAAGCCTCAAACTCCGTGCCCTTGACCGTGAAGGCGCGGAGATAAAGAATGTGCTGATGATTCTCGACCGGACTTCCCTTTCACGTTTTGAACTCCTGACGGGAGCCGGCCATATACTTCCGGCTGCTGTATCGGGGCGTAATCCTTTTACCGTGCAACTGGAGTTCTTACAGGCATTCGCAACGCCCGATTTCTTGTTCCCCTACTTGAAATACCGCATAACAGGAAATGTAGAACCGGACATGAAGCGGATGAATCCTCATGGAAGGATACGTGATTCGAAGAACAATGATGCGTTCAATCCTCGTGAGAAGCAGATAAAACAGGAAGGCGAGGCGTATTGGAAAAACCGTAAAAAAGAGTTTCCCGAACGGGACGGTACTGCTACGATAGCTGAACCTGCCATATTCCACAGGCAACGGATGGTGTTGGATGAAATCATGGAAGTCCTGCGCCGTCATGGCACCTCAATACGTGTCCTAATCAGTCCGGATTATAACCAGAAAAAGCTGCACCCGGATGACAGAGAAATCTTGCAAGGCATTTTCGGAAAAGAGAATGTGTATGATTTCAGCGGCATTAACGAATTTACAGAAGATTACCACAACTATTACGAAGCGGGACATTATCGTCCCTTGTTGGGCAATAAACTGTTGGAGAGAATATACAAACGTCAATGACAGCCGATAGACAAGAAAAGAAGAATGAAACGGGTAGCAGGATGCTATCTGAATAGAAAGAAAAAAAATGAAACCTACATTTAGGGTAAAATGTACATAAACACCTAATTTTTTTTGTTATTTTATTCAAAACGATAGCAGCGGCATTGTCAAAAGTATTACATTTGTTCTCCGAACCATATAAAGACAAAAAACATGCCTGCTCCCTCGCCATCACCTTTACATGATATTTTGCGTTACGATGATGTGGCGGTGAAGTTTTTGTTTGAGCATTACTATGTACCTCTGGTGATTTTTGCTAAAAACTATCTTCCGGATATAGAAGACTGCAAGGATGTCGTGCAGGGAATATTTCTCCATATCGTTGAAAACAGGGAGAAATTTACTTCCATAGACAACCTGAAAGCCTATCTCTACCAGACTACTCAAAACCGTTGCCTGAAACAACTACGGCATGAAGGGGTGAAGCAACGGTATATTTTCGAATCGCAGGCGATGGGGGAAGAAGCTTTTTATTTGGACCATATCTTAGAGGAAGAAGTGTATACACAACTCATCCGGGCCATCGATGCTTTGCCGGGGCAATGCCGGAAGGTTTTCCGGTTGGTACTCGAAAATAAAAGCAATCAGGAAATTGCCGAAATCCTTTCCCTTAGTGTGGAAACGGTCAAATCCTATAAAAAACAAGGAAAAGCTTTATTATACAAGCGTTTGAAAGACGTTATTCCTTTGGCCCTGCTGACTTCCATCCTACAATTTTAATTTTTTTCCGCATTTGTATACCCTCTTTTCGTTTCCTTAAGGGTCATTATATTGATTTGATAAAATTATGGAAACGAAAGAAATTGAAATATTCCGGCTATCGGAAATAATTGCCCGTTCGATGCGGGAAGAACTCTCTGACGATGAACGCCGGGTATTGGACGAATGGTTGGCCCAGGATGAACGCCATCGGACGATGTATGCCGCTTTTGGCCGGGAAGAGGTATTGGCGGAACAGGTGCGGTTGCGTCAAACGATTGACTGGCAGGGAGATTGCCGGATGTTTATGTCGAGACGGAAATCTTGGCGTCGCCGTAAGCTGTTGTATCGCTCTTTGCGTTATGCGGCCCTGTTTATTTTGTTGCTTTCCGGAGCGACAGTGTGGTGGGTGAATTCGTCCCGCACAGATGCCCTGGAACAGGGGAGTCGATTGACAGATACCCGCCACCGGGCATTCTTGACTTTAGCGGGTGGCGAGCAGATTGTGTTATCGCAAAACGATACGCTAACCGTTCCCGTGCTTTCCCAAAAGGGTGCGAATATTGAAATCCGGGAAAACCAGATTACTTATTCCACAGTATCGGCTGTCAACGACAACATTCCCTGTAATACACTGACTACACCGCGGGGCAGAGAGTATCTGCTGACCCTCTCGGACGGTACCAGGGTGTGGCTTAATACCGAATCACAGCTGCGCTATCCGGTGCAATTTACCGGGGAACGACGCACGGTTTACTTAGTCGGGGAAGCCTATTTCGATGTACATCCCGACGCCTCACACCCGTTCACCGTTATTTCCGGTCCTGCCGAAGTC
>OGES01001789.1_pt1 | contig 15985 bp, 18 predicted proteins | sample 1570711 | NCBI WGS metagenome assembly OGES01 (sample SAMEA2582133, study PRJEB24529) | metagenome | biome: Human gut stool | place: China | collected 2011 | reverse complement strand
CCCCACTCAAGATTGGCCTCAATCCAGTCTGCTTTAGCTAATTCAATTTCATCATAAACTTCTTCTAAAGATTCACCATAAACGATTAGTCCTGGTAACTCTTTAATAGAGGCAGTAAACAATAATTCACCCTCATCATAAATTTTTTCAATTAAAATCGGATAGTTCAATCCAAGATAATATTCTTTATCTTTCATCATTTAAACCCTCCTCCAATTCTATCACTTTCTCAATCATTTTTATAACCTTTTTCACATAAACTGGCTTTATTGGCTTATGTCGCGGTATTGGATAACTTTCTTCCAACAAGGCATGAGAGGTTATTGAATGATTGGTTCCTTGCTTCCACATAAAACCATATTTTTTACACAGAGATTCTAAGCGTTCAGGGGTAACAGATTTGGGGTTATTTTTTATTTTTTGCAACTCTTTTTCCTTGCCCATGATGTACCTCATTTATAGCGACACTATATATGGTGTCATATTAATTATATACAAAAAGGTTGACGATTTCAAGAATTTCTTTTATTTTCAATAAAATAACTGAATTTTAAGTGATTATAATCATTAAGAGATAATTTTAGCTAAATCTATCATGGCTTGTTCAATCTTATCCTTTCCTTTTTGCATAACATGAAGATAGATTTTTTCTATCTCTCTACTATCCTCTGAATGTCCTACAAATTTTCGAATCACGTTTAGACTTACATTTTTATCTGCCATAACTGAAACAAAGCTATGTCGAAACATGTGAGGAACTATGTGAACAGGTCTGCCAAAATCAACTAAGTCATCAATATCTTTATAAGGTTTTCCACTTTTTTTGTTGTATTTCGCAGACTGACTTGAACCACCTTGCAGGAACATTGAAATTTCTGTATGATACAATGGGCTACCTTACTGATTCTTACATTTAATATACGTGATACTAGTTTCCATATTTTAATTTATAAGTAAAATAATCAACCATTTTATGAAAGTAGAATTTTCAACAATCATTAAAAAGAAAACATAGAAATAAAGAGTTTAAAACATCTGTCTTAAACTCTTTACCCCTCACTGTTGCTCACCAATACAGCATTCTTCGTGCTCATCTAAACTTTCGTCTGTCTGAATGGTTACTTTTGTAATTCCATACATTTTGAGATGTTGGCGAATGAGCTGCTGAGTTTCTGCTTGTTGTTCGGGATGTTTCATGCAAATATGAATCATCGCAAATTTTTCTAGTCCATCGGTTGTCCAAACATTTAGCTGAGTGACTGTTTGGATATTCTCGATTGTTTGAATTTCTGCATAAAGGTCATTCAGATTTACATCGCTCGGTACGTGATCAAGAAAGATTTGAACATTTTCCCAAAACTTAGGCAGTGCTTTACTCAAGATAAAGGTCGAAATGATGAGCGAAAGTAATGGGTCAAGGAAATACCAGTTTGTAAAACGAAGAATGACGGATACAAAAGTCACAGCCAACCAGCCTAAAATATCTTCTAGAAAATGCAGACTCAGAATGGATTCATTGTGCGTCCGTCCATGGCTAACCACTCTGCTGGCTGCAAAGTTGATTACAATTGCAAAAATTCCCAAAATAAGCATACCGTCGTAGTTCACCCGTTCAGGCGCAAACAGCTTGGGAACATTCTCAACCAAAATAAGAATAGATCCCACTATCAAAATGGTAGAGGTCAACATAGCCCCCAGCAAACTATACCGTTTATACCCTAGTGTGTATTTCTTATCATCTCGTCTGTTGGAAATTTTTTCAAAAAACGCCGACAAGCCAATCGCTAAGGCATCTCCTGTATCATGTACCGCATCTGCCAGTACAGCACTGGAGTTAAATAGAGCTCCAAAGATAAATTCAATAATCGCAAACGAAAAATTTAACAGAAATGCAATCCAGACATTTTTGCTTGATTTCATTATTGTCTCCTTCTAATCGCACATTGAGATTTGATTTTATTTATTGTATAATGTATTCAAAACAAAACACTTTGTTCAATTATATTATCTACTATTTTAACGGAGGAAACAAGAAACAAATCTAATGCTTCGTTTGATAGCGTACATTTATTAGGATTTGTTCGGAAATGATGGATAGACGAGTTAAAAAATCACGCGCAGCCATTTACCAGGCTTTTCTCACTCTTTTGAATCAAAAAAGTTATGAATCCCTCACAGTTCAAGAAATCATTGACCTTGCAGATGTCGGTCGGTCGACTTTCTATGCTCATTTTGAGACAAAAGAAGCACTACTTGAAGAAATGTGCCAAGATTTGTTCCAGCATACGTTTGTTGAGCGCTACCAAGCAAGTGAACTTTTTGACGCAACAGCTCATATTTTTTACCATTTCAGGAAAAACCAAGATAAAATAGCTACTTTATTATTGTCTAAAAATATTTATTTTATCAATCGTTTAAAATTAGAACTAGAGCATTATCTTTTTCCTCTCATTCGTGAAAAACTATTGGCACAAAAGTCTGATCTACCAGAACCATTTTTAAAAAATTATGTCACGACAACTTTTATCGAAACGGTTACTTGGTGGTTGGGACAACGAAATAAAATCGATGAAGCCACTATTACAGCCTACTATCTTGAGCTAATGCACTAATATAGGGCTATAATTTTGGCTATCTCTATGGTATAATTTTTTTAAGAACTCTTCTAGGAGAATTTATGAAAAAACAACATTCTATCTTTTTATTACCAGGAATTATCATGGTGGGTGTCGCTTTGCGGACGCCCTTTACAACGCTTCCAACTGTCTTAACAGACATTGCCAACGGACTTCATGTTTCAGTTAGTTCCCTCGGTCTTCTGACCAGTCTGCCCTTAATCATGTTTGCTCTCTGCTCTTCATTTTCGGCGCGTTTAGCGAGCAAAATTGGGCTCGAACGGCTTTTTACTCTCGTCCTTGCTCTGCTTACCATTGGATCCTTCATTCGGATTTTTAATCTACCACTTCTTTATGTGGGGACGATTCTCATTGGAGTTTCCATTGCAGTACTTAATGTTTTACTTCCAAGTGCCATCCAAGCCAATCAACCGCATCGGATCGGGCTATTGACAACGATGTATGTCACTTCTATGGGGTTATCGACTGCTATTGCTTCTTCTATTGCAGTGCCGATAACAAAAGCAACTTCATGGCAAGGTCTTGTCCTTTTTTTGACAATTGTTTGTCTTTTAGCATTTTTGATTTGGCTACCAAATACATCTTATAACCATTTCTTAGTGAACAAAAATAAAGAGCACCAAGGTAGCTCTATCTGGAAAAATAAAAAAGTTTGGGCTATTATTATTTTTGGTGGCTTGCAATCATTGCTTTTTTATACTTGCCTAACCTGGCTACCAACTATGGCAACACAAGCCGGCATTTCAAATGCTTCTGCTGGAGTTTTAGCCTCTGTCTTTAACTTGATTAGTCTACCTTTTTCAATGACCATTCCTAGCTTGACAACACGGCTGTCTCCTCGTCATCGTATGATAATGTTAGCAATTATCTCTGCTGCGGGTGTCCTTGGTATTAGCATGCTCTTAATTCAAACGAATGATTTCTTTTATTGGCTTATTGCCAATATCCTCATTGGGTCAGCTGTGAGTGCTCTTTTCCCATATCTTATGGTTACTTTTTCAACAAAAACGAGTAGCCCTGAACAAACTGCTCAGCTATCTGGCTTAGCACAAACAGGTGGTTATTTACTAGCTGCTTTTGGACCAGCTTTATTTGGTTATAGTGCCGATTTCTTCCATTCTTGGCTACCTGCTGTATGTGTCTTGCTCATTCTTACAATCATTATGATTATTGCCCTCTTTTATGTAGAGAAATCTGATAAAATTTTATAAAAATCAAAAACAGAATGGAGAGTGAACCTTTTTCAGTTGTTGGGCTCTTTTCTCCACTCTGTTTTTTTAATTATCTATTTTCCATGTCTTAGAATCTGGCAATAAACCTACCTTCGAAATTTTAGAAACATGCCGATTGCCCATAACATAAAAGCCTAGAGGCGCAGCTCGCCATTCATCTGTACAGGTCACGCCAATTCGAGAGCGCGAGCCAATTTGAAACGGGACAGCATTTCCTACCAATTGCAATCTTGAAGTGGTCAAACCTTGACCATCAAATTCCTTGGTAATCCCTGCAAATTTGGTTAATTTTCCTGGGCCGTTGGCAAGCAATGTCCCGTCTGGCAATTCCAAGGCTCGAATCAAGACTGCTTCTGCGACATTCTCAGCTCTTGTGACTAGATTCAACATTTGATGTCCGTAGATTTGATAGACATACCAGTGTCCAGCAGATAAGTACATAGACTCGTTTTTCGATGTTCGTTTGCCATGCGCACTATGACAAGCACTATCTTTAGCTCCCAAATAGGCTTCTGTCTCAACAATTCGTCCCAACACTTGTCCGTCTAAGCACAATTGCATACCTAACAAGGACTTAGCCGTTGCGACTGTATCTGTCTGCATGATGTGTTTAAATTCTTTTGATAACATGATTTCATTATAACATGAATTCCATACAAAAAAGCAATCGAGAAAGACTGCTTTTTTGTTTAGGAGATTATGATGAAAAAAGTTTTTTTAGGATTAGTTATAAGATACCTTGTTTTGCTTAAATTTGTCTTAATAGAAAACAGCTAAATCGCTTTCAAAAATTCTTTTTTGTGTTAAAATAATAACAAAGAAGAAAAATGAACATTCTGATTATCACCCCACAATGATATCATGCTTATAAAGAAGAAATTTTATGAACAAACGACCTATCCGCCTTGTCATAAGCGATATTGACGGTACTATTTTAAATGACCAACACCAAGTTGATTATCAGCTAAAAACACAGCTTCCTCTTTTGCAGGAAAAAGGAATCCCTTTTGTGTTGGCATCTGCACGTTCACCACTTGGCATGGAGCCAATCGCACAGCAGCTTGGTCTCATTGACAATCCATTGGCTTGCTACAATGGCGCTCTTGTCATCAAAGGAAATCCTCAGAATTATGATATTTTAATGGAACACGCTTTAGATAAAAAAGAAGTTCGTTGTCTGCTAGAGCTCGTCCAAGAGAAGTTTCCAGCTGTAGCTATCAATCTCTATTCAGGAAAGGATTGGTTTGCTGAACAGATTGACAAATGGGCTCAGGAAGAAGCAGATATTACCGGTGAAAATCCTATCCTTCAATCTCTAGTTTCTGTTGTAGAACATTGTGCTTCTATTCACAAACTTCTTCTGATAGGTGAAGCGATCACCATCCAAAATCTTCACGACTATCTGCAAAACACAGATTTTCCTAAAACAACCTTTTATCTTTCAAAAGAGAATTATCTAGAAGTTACAGCTAAACAGGTTTCTAAGGAAAATGCTCTTCAAGAGATTGCTCATTTTTACCAAATCCCTCTCCAGCAAGTCATGGCAATCGGTGATAACTTCAACGATCTCCCCATGCTGAAATTGGCCGGATTAGGAGTGGCTATGGGAAATGCTCCTAAAGCAGTCAAAGAGCAAGCTGCAGCCGTTACCCACACCAATAACAATCATGGTGTCGCTCAAGCAATAAAGCAATACGTCTTGGATTAACAGCTATCTTTCCAAAATACAATAGAAAAATGAACGGATTCATAAAATTCTCTAGTTCTCCATATAAAAATTAAGGAAATTATATACCTGTTTACACAACCGCAAAGTATAGTTGTCAAATTTACAAAATCTTGTTTTAAAATACTACATATTGTAATTGGTGTAAACTGCTATATAGTTCCCCAAAATAAAACACGGACAAGCAAACTAGCAACCAACTAGTTAAAATCTTTGTTCGTGTTTTCTTTTTCTTATTTAAAATTCTCAATTGCTCCGTCATAATTTGCCCATTCTTTGCTGAAGAATCGATCATTCATCCGGTAAGTCGGAGCAGGCTTTGGATTGGAAATAAAAGGATTGACAGCCTTATCAAACGCCAACCAGCCAAGCCAGCCCATGTGAATGGTATCTTGCATAAAGTAGGGCTTCCCACCATCGTTTGAAAAGTCCGCGATATTGGTAAAACCTTGACTTTCCAACTGATAACGAATTTTCTTCACCGCTTGTTGATACTTTTCTTGACTCAAACCAGTATAGGCCATCCACTTCGCATTGACAGGAGGAATAACAAAAATTGGATTCGTTTTTGACTTGGCAAATTGCTTCAAAACAAGCTGTAAGTCATTATACTCAGGAGACTTGACATAGGATAGCTTTCCCTGCGCACCTTTGAGCTTCTTTAAATGCTTTCGCAAACGACGACGATAGAACTTATTATCAATTCCTAAGTTATTATTGTTAGTATTTTTTTGCGCATCTTTAATAGCAAATTTTTCTAAATCCTCGTAGGAAAATTTATCTGGTAAACGCTTAACTTGAGGTTGAACCAATTTTTCATAATTCTCATTACGTTCGGCAAAAAGAGAATTGAAAAGGGCATCCTCACGTTTATTTAAACGGCTGATAAGACGGACGTACTGTTTGTCAAAGTTTGACAGTTTCTGATGATTAGCTATTTTTTTTACATTGTCTTTCATAGCCACCGTAGGATACAGTTGCAGGAGGCGCTTCGCCGCATATTGAGCATCAATGTCTCCTTCTTGCTGGCGCAAGAAACTAGTCAATTGGTCACTATTGAAATATTGTTGAAATGCTGCTGGACTGTAGCCTTTTTTAGTAAACCATTGAGGAGAGACAACATAGACAGCTGGCTTATTTTTTAACTGCGGAAGCATTTGCTGCATGCCAAAATATTGCGTAAGAGATGCGGCTCCTCGTTGTCCTAAAAAATACGGACGATAATTACGCTTATATTTTTCTGACAAAACCGCAGGATGCATGCTGTCAAAGCGCAGCCATTCACTTGAACCAAAGTAAGGAACAAAGCGGTGCTTTTTATCTGTCAAAGTACGTACTTTTTGTGTTCTTCCCTTGAAACTTCCCGCCGTTAAAGTAACGGCTGAGCGCTTTTCAGCTTGGTAATCATGTTGTTGCTTGGTTGGGTAGAAAAACAGTAAAGCCACGACCATCAAAAAGGCACAAAAAACGGGACCTAAAATGAGCCACAATCGTTTAAGCATTGCGAAGCTCCGTTACGCCTTCAATAATTTTATTAGCAGTATTCCAATCATCACGACCAAATTCTGAGACGGGAACATGAATGTCAAAATGGTTTTCTAGCTCAACAATCAATTCCACAGTACCCATACTGTCCAGGACTCCTGCATCAAACAAATCTTCGTCCATCATGTCTGATACATCTTCCATAAATAAATCATCAATAATTTCTAATACTTCTACTTTTACGTCCATTAGAGAACTCCTTTTTTATTTTTTAAACCATAAGTCATTCAAAAATCCTGAGAAGATTAAGAATGAAAACATTACAACATTAAAAGTGATAAACATCCCCACTGCTTGTGTCCATTTGTTATCTGGTAATGGTGGCAAATTCTTCTTTTTCCGCTCTTTATTGATGGTCTTCTTCTTTCGCACCCAAGCATCATTGATAACGAGTCCTAGACCATGAAAAAGTCCATAAGCAATGTAATACCAAGTAACCCCGTGCCAAAAGCCCATGACTAGCATGTTGATGATATAAGCTACACTTGAAGTTGTGTTCCGATTTTTAAAAACTTTGTTTCGGATAAGTACTGTGACCAGCCGCATAAATACAAAATCACGGAACCAGAAAGACAGACTCATGTGCCAACGATTCCAAAACTCTTTCAAATCGCGCGAAACGAAAGGTTTATTAAAGTTAATCGGACTTTTAATGCCCATTAGATTGGAAATAGCGAGGGCAAACATGGAATAACCCGCAAAGTCAAAAAATAAATCCAATCCAAATACATACATCACTCCTAGAGTTGGCAGGTTGAAGATACCACCCATTTGCACTGCATATTGCTTGAGAGGAGGCAAAATCATTGAGCCTAAAACATGTGCCAAGATAAACTTGTATAGGAAACCAAGCATTATATATTGAACGGATTTCTCCAACATATCTAGCAGTTCATCACGCTCAGGGATATTTTCATAATCTTGATTGAACCGCTTAAAACGATCAATCGGTCCACTTGAAAAAGTCGGCATAAAGAGCATAAAACGTAGAAATTCCCATAAGCTAAAGTCTTTTAGTACGCCATCTCGCAGCTCAATAATCATTCCTACTGAACGAAAAGTCAAATAAGAAATTCCCAAAAAGCCTAAGAGTGATTGATGTCCATAAATCGCTGGCGTCACTTTTACAAGGAAAAGCGGCAAGATAGAGAGAGCAATGTGCAAGTAGAATATCCACTTGCTGTCTCTTGCTTTTCGATAAATTTTGTAAGACCAAACCCAAATCATCTGCCAAATAACGTAAAACAGTAGCGCATAAATTTGTGTTAACTTCGGTCCAGTCAGCATAAAAATGATAAAAGCAAAGCTGACCAGAGCTTCGTAAATGGGAAATCTTTTTTTGAAGAATAAACCAACAAAGATTGGCAAAACGGCTAAAATGATATAAACAAAATACTGCGGATCCCCGTACGGTTCCAAGTGAGGAAGCTGTCTTATGAAATCCATCATCGGTTGTTGACCTCGCTAATCAAACCTTTAATATCAATCTTACCATTTGGTGTCAATGGCAAGGAATCCCGATAAAGGAATTTGGAAGGCATCATATAAGACATCATAATATCTTGCAAATCTTCTTTGATAGCTTTGGTGATGTCAATCTCACGCTCAAATTGTTCCTTAACCCCGTCCTTCAGGATGACATAGGCTAGAAGGTTTTGTACTTTATGATCTTTATTGTAACGCGGTACAGCCACAGCTGAGTCCACATATTGAGACTTGTTCAGGTTTTGGGAAACATCTTCTAATTCAATACGAAAACCGTTGAACTTGATTTGGAAATCCATACGACCGCCATAAAGCAGTAAACCTTCATCTGTCATAGTACCAACATCACCTGTATGATAAGCTGGTAACCCTTCAAATTCAAAGAATGCTTCGGCTGTTTTCTCTGGATTGTTCATATAGCCTTTTGATACAGCTGGTCCAGATATAATGATTTCTCCTTGCTCACCATTTGGCAATTTGTTTCCGTCTTCATCAATCACAAAAGTTGGAGAATCTGCTTTGGTATAGCCAATCGGCAAGCGTTTCATATTTGTCAGCATATCATCCGTTATAGCAACGGCAGATAGAGCCACAGTTGCTTCTGTCGGACCGTAAGCATTGATAATACGTGCATTTGGAAAACGGTCACGCAATTTTTGTGCTGTTTTAACCGTCAATTCTTCCCCGTCAAAGTAGAAATGCGTAATGCTTGGCATTTTTTCAGCGTTGAAATCTTCCGATAACATCGCCATATCTGCAAAAGACGGCGTGGATGTCCAAATAGCGATTGGCAAGTTCAAAATAGTCTCAAACAGCTGCTTGAAATCTTGCGTAATGGCAGACGGAACTGCAAAAAGTGTTCCTCCAAGTGCCAAGGTTGGCGCCCAGTACATAACCGATAAATCAAAAGAGTAAGGTGGCTGCGCCAACATTTGCGGACGAGCTGGAGTCGCAAATTCCTTATCTGTAATCATCCAGTTGGTAAAGCTAAGCAAATTATCGTGCGAGATTTGCACACCCTTTGGCTTTCCAGTCGTTCCTGAGGTGAAAATGATATAGTAATTCGCATCACCTTTAACAGGGTGTGTAATTTCGTAAGGATGTTTGGCTGCAAAAGCTACTTGAACTGTTGTTACATCAAGAATCGGAATCGTCACATCTTTCAGCGGAAAGTCATTGATTGCAATAATGAGACTAGGCTGTGCCACTTCCACAATCGCTGTCACGCGCTCCAGAGCTGAATGACTATCAATCGGAATATAAGCATGTCCTGACTTCGTCAAAGCTACAAAGGTTGCTAACATGTCGTATTCTTGCCCACCAAACACCACCACTGGTGACTTTTCAGGAAGCGCAAGACTATCAATCTTTGCAGCGAGCGAATCCGAGTCCACTTTCAAATCATGATAAGTATGAGCTTCTCCGAGAACATTGTAAACTGGAAAATCTGGTTGAGACTGAGCAAAGCGCTCAATCGTTTCAATCATGTCGTTAATTACTGAATTGGTCACAGTCTGCTCCTAAAATTCATTATAGATAAAACCACCTTGGCCTTGACCAAGATAATTAAAGAAATAAAGCAACGCTAGAAATATCACAAAATAAAGCAGCGTCTGTCCAAAAAATTTAAAAATTATTTTATGTTTTTTCATCATATTCATCACTTTTGTCTTACTTCTAGATAAGACTTAGTATATTTTACCATTTTCTAACGCTATTTTTCAATACAAAACATTCTTTAATTGAGGAATTCAGTTAGAATTAAGGTTTATTTACAACAAACCTAGACAAATTACAGATACTTCTTGACACAGTTAGCTGAAAAAATACGTCTACTAACAGCAACTTTTGATAATATATAAAAATTTTATATATTTTCTTGACTTTAAAAAGAAAAAGAACTATACTATGTATAGAAAAATTATATATAAAAATATTATATATAGGAGGTGCTCATGTATTTTCCAACATCTTCTACCTTGATTGAATTTCTCATTCTAGCGATTTTGGAAAGCGAAGATTCCTATGGCTATGAGGTTAGCCAAACGATTAAATTGATTGCCAATATCAAGGAATCAACCTTATATCCTATTTTGAAAAAGTTAGAAAAAAATCGTTATTTAACGACTTACTCGCAAGAATATCAAGGTCGAAAACGGAAGTATTACTCCCTTACTCCAGAGGGACGAAAGCAGTTAAACACCCTTAAAAGGGAGTGGGAGTTATATACAGCGACAGTCAACGGTATCATAGAAGGGAACATTCGCCATGACAAAAACTGACTATTTAGCCGCACTAGAGAAATACTTGAAAACATTGCCAGAAGCAGATTATAAAGAAGCAATGGATTATTTTACGGAATACTTTGAAGAAGCCGGACCTGAAAATGAAGCACAAGTCATTGAGGAGTTGGGAGATCCCAAAGACGCAGCAGAAGAGATTATTCGCTCACTTTCATCAAATCAAGCAGAAGAAATGTCAACTCGTCCTCAACACCAGTCATCTGCACACAATCACCAATCATATACCGACAATGCTTATATCTTTGAAGACTATGCAACAATCTCTGAATTGCATATTGATGTCACCACGCAAGATATTCTGATTGAGCCTTCACCTGATGATTTTTTCCACATCAAATACTATAATGGAAAAGGCAACAATCAAATCATTTCTACTGTTCAAAACGAGAAGTGGCACATTACAGAAAAAGGCAACACGCATTATAGTGGTTTGGACTGGATTATTAACGTCATGAAAAACGGTTTTGATAATCATCCTATTTGCATTCAAATCCCGAATGGCAAGATTCTTCAGTCATTCTCACTTCAAGCAACTTCTGGTGATGTAGCTGTATCTCATCTTCAAACACAAAAAGGAACGATTGAGCTTTCAAGTGGTGATTTGACCATGCGTCATTGCCATTTGCAACAGACCAATGTTACCCTTATCAGTGGTGATATTCATCTATCACATGTCAAATTAACGGATTGTAAAATTACTCTTGTATCAGGTGATCTCGACACGCATTCTTTAGAAATTGCTGGTAAAACCTCTATTCAAACAACAAGCGGAGATATTTCACTTCATCTGCTGCACCATGATTTCAGCTATGATCTTGAAACAGTGCACGGAGACATTTCTATCTCTGATCAGCTCCAGCCGAGCCACCAAATCGTTGGCAACACAATCCGTCATAAAGTATCAACTTCTACAGATTCTCTTACTATCCAAGCTGTCAGCGGAGACATCAATCTTTATTAGAGGTTTCGCATGAAACAGATTCATTGGTTATTCTTTGATGTTGGCTCAACTTTGGTGAATGAAGAAAAAGCCTACCAAGATCGGATTGAGCAGGCTATTGCGGATACTCACATTTCTTATGCAGCATTTTATCAAACTATGATTCACTATTTTAAGGAAAACAAAAAGGGCGATGCGGAGGCTCTGAACGATTATGGTCTGAAGCGTCCGTCTTGGAGGTCTGATTTAGAGGTGCTGTATCCTGACTGCAAGCAAGCGCTGAAAACTCTCCACCAGCACTACAAGATTGGGATTATTGCCAACCAGTTACCGAACTTGCAAGCAAGATTGGGAAGATTTGGTATTGATTCTTGGATTGATCTGGTGATTTCCTCTGCCGATGTTGGCTTGGCAAAACCTGATCTCGCTATTTTTGAGTTAGCTCTCCAACAAGCGAACTGTTTGGCTGAAGGCGCTGTGATGATTGGCGACCGTTTGTACAATGATATTCTTCCGGCTAAACAACTTGGAATGCAAACCATTTGGATCCGACAGAGATTTAGCCGCTTGACCCACGTAACGAATCCAGCAGAAGCACCAGATTGGACTGTTGATAATTTGACAGAGATTCTAGAGATTTTAGGCTGAGCATGCAAAAAACTAGAGTTGTTTCGCTCTAGTTTTTTTAACGTTATCAACTTTATTATATCATAAATTTTCCTTCAAAAATAGACTTGTTTCTTCTTATTTTTGTGATATATTGAAAGTGAAAAAAGGGGAATTCTTTAAGCAGTTCGTCAGAAGGGAGGATTTATAATTAGAGCTGTAGTTTTATCAATTTGATTTTATAAAAAGGAGGAAACACTATGAGGCGTTTAGGTTTAATGTTTATTAGCTTTTTAAGTTTCTTAGTTCTAGCCTTTGGCATTGGAACGACTGTAAAATCTGATGAAACTACTGTTAAAAATTTTGATGTTGTAACAGTTACTAAAGATGAAATCTTAGCCAATTATGTTAGTAATACAGGCGTTAGTTTTGCAGAAGCTGAACGTACTTTATTCCCCAATAAGAGCACTTCTCAAGCTAGAAATGCTCAGCTAAATGAAGAAACTTCATATGTAGTGTTACGTGGTGCTACATATCAAGATGATACGTTAATTTCTTATATTCCAAATAATGCAGGACATGTCTATTTTTATTGTGAAGTTAGTAAAAGCGGTTGGTTTAGAGGAATAAAACGAATTGTTTATGCAGGTTATTATTCTGGAAGTTTAATATTCCAAGGAAATTTTCAATACGCTTTACCCGATGCCAATAGAATACACTTTACTTTAAACGGTCATTTGTATAGAAATACATCAACAACCACTTCAATCGGAGCTGGAATTGGTATTGGTCAGGTTGGTAGCTTTAATGTCGGAGTTGCTGATACATCTAGTTACCACAGTCCATTATATTATCATGGAAATAGGAGTTATTAAGTATGAAAAAAAGATTGTTATTTTTCAAGCTATTTGGTTTGTTTGTTCCCCTTTCATTTCTTTATTTATTTGTAGAAATATGCCAATTATACGTGATTTATTATTTCATATATTTTTCTTAGTTTTAATCCTATCACAATGGTTAGCGATTAAAACACTATCACACCTTGACGATTAAGCAAAGGTCAAACGAAAGAGGTTGGGTTTCCCCAGCCTCTTTTGTCTATCATCACCGTCCGCCAGGGCCTCCGCCCATGCCGTTTCCATTTTGGGTAGTCAGGCTAGCTGTTGCGGTCGTGCTTTGTCCATTGACTGTAATGGTGTAGCTTTCACCGTCTTTGATAGCAGCTGAGCTAGCAAGAACGGATTGGAAATTTTTAGCAGCGGTATAGCTGAGGATTTCTTTGCCTGACGAATCGATAATCGTCACTTTGTCTCCAGCACTACCTGATACATTCGCAAGGATGGAAGCTTGCTTAGAATTTGAGCCAAAGCCCATTGCCATGCCATTGCTGCCGACCATTACAACGGTTCCGCCAGTAATGGTGCCATTTCCGTCATAGTCAAGAGCGCCATTGCCACCATTTGTCGGCCCGTCCACATAGACTTCACCACCTGAAATGGTCAAATCTCCGTTAGAATCCAAGCCATCACCTTGGGCATTAACCTTGACCTTACCACCTGTGATGGTCAGACTGACACCAGCGGTCGCTTGCCCTGGAGCGCTCTCGCTGCTGCTACCGTCTGCGGCATTGATTCCGTCGTCATTGGCTGTCAAGTCTAAATCCCCACCGTTAATGGTGACGGTCTTGCCTTCTAGCGCTTCTTCGCTCTTTTCAACCTTAATCGTACCGCCGTCAATAAGAGCCGTATTAGAAGCGTGAATGCCGTCATCTCCAGCGTTAATGGTAATCTTTCCAGACTGGATATAGAAATTGCCTAGCGATGTGTCTTCATCATTATCCGCGTGAATGGCATCTTCCGTTGCAGTCAAATTCATTGTCGCGTCTTTGATATTGATTGCGTCATTCGCTGAAAGGGCGTTTTTATAACCTTTAATCGTGTAGGTTCCGCCTGTAATGCGCAAATCATCATTGGATTCAATAGCATTGCCATACTTGCCTTCTACCGTCAGACTACCAGAACCGTTGAAAGTGAGATCGTCCTTGCTGTAAATCGCAGCGTCATAGTCTGTATTCTTGTGATTGGCAGAATCCGAAATCGTGTTCTTGCTACCTTTTGCAAGCGTGATAAAAGTTTTATCTGCATTTTCTACGACAATTGCAGCATCTGTTCCGGTCATCGTGACTCCATTCAGCACGAGCTGAACCTTGTCTTGGTCGCCAACTTTAACGACAACTTGGACATTCTCACTTGAACCAGATAAGACATAAGTCCCAGCTTTGGTAATCGTCACTGTAGAGCCGGACACTTCCGCACCAGAACCAGAAGTCTTTGCAGATGATCCACTCAAGCTAATCTTAGTTGCTTTTGATTCATCATAAGAAGCATCTTGGTCACGCTTGGTAAAATAATTGGACGTCTTGGTGGTTGTTTTTTTACTTGTGCTAGAGGAGCTAGTGCCAGTTGAGTTGGTGTTTGTCGTACTGCACGCCCCTAAAGCAACTATCAATAGGACGAGTGGAACCAGTCGTTTCCATGTTTTTCGTTTTGAGGCTATTTTTTTCATGGTGGTCCTCCTTATAGTTCGTTTTCTTTGGTGACGTAACGGCTAATGGCAATCTCTAAATTCCCATTTCGCGTGAGCAGAGCGTCCATTAACTCTTTCTCTGTCATCGTACCATTTAATTGGACAATATACTTAATCTTGAACAAACTTCCCATATCAGACGTTTTGACATTTGCCAGTTCAACATAGTTGGTCGCCTTTTGAAAGATGTCATCAAAGACCGTCTCATAGTCCAAACTTTCTGGAATGACAACAGTCACTTGACGCATAGAATGCTTCATCTGCCCAAAATTCACCGTTTCCAGCAACAACATAACCACCGACATAATGATTGTAAAGACGCTAGCAAAAATAAGATAGCCCATACCGACAGCAATCCCAATCGTCATCGCAAGGAAAATCGCCAGCAATTCCTTAGCACCACCCGGTGCTGAACGAAAGCGAATCAAGCTGAAAGCTCCCATTACCGCAACCCCTGCTCCCAGACTACCATTTACTAAAAAAATGACAATAGCAATCAAAGTCGGTAGCATAACCAAAGTCATCATAAAGGACTTGCTGTAAATTTTTGTACTGATAAACCTTGGCTAATATCAGTCCCAGCACAAGGGCAACACCAATCGCACCAAACATACTGGCTGGATTGATTGTTGTTCCTGTAAAAACGTTATTAAATAACTGATCGAACATGTCTGATTACTCCTTTATAGTCTGTTGTTTTCTTATAGGCGACTCCATATTTTGAGAAAGATTTTGGAAAAACGTGGTAGCAGTCCAAAATTTCTGCCAGCCAGAGTGGATACGCCCCAGGTACCTTAATTTCCATGATAACATGGTTGTCAGGTAGCAGGTTCTTGCCATCTTTTCCTGCTAACAAACTTAATTTTTTCGTTCGATAAGCGACATCATCATCGATGGTAATCCGCACATTTGAATCTTCCAAACCT
>OGES01001770.1_pt1 | contig 16119 bp, 12 predicted proteins | sample 1570711 | NCBI WGS metagenome assembly OGES01 (sample SAMEA2582133, study PRJEB24529) | metagenome | biome: Human gut stool | place: China | collected 2011 | reverse complement strand
GGGTGGGGTGTTAAAATCAATTCACCCCTCGGATGAAGCGTTTTTCTAGCTTGCAGCAGGTCGGCGGCGGCGTTCAGGCCGTCGGCGTCCAGTACGGCACTGCCCGCAAAGCCGGGCAGGAGCGTTTGTACCAGCGTCCGGGTCTCGGCGGCGCGGGCCGCGCTCTGGGCCGTGTAGCCCAGCCCCGGCCCCAGCAGAAGGACGGTCGCCTTCTGGCGCTGGATGCGGGGGATGCTCTCCGGCGCGATGCCCCCTTCGGCTCCGGCCTCGCAGGGGCAGAGACAGCACTCCGGCAGGCGGGCAGACACCGCCGCCAGCACCGGTTCCACGCTGGCCAGCGTGACGATGCCCGCACCGGTGCGCAGAGCGCCTTCCACCGCCAGCGCTGCCGCGCCCCGGTAGCTGGCGCTGCCTGCCACGGCCAGCACAGCCCCGAAAGTGCCCTTGTGGCTGTCCCGCGGGCGGGGGCGAAGACACGTCCAAACATACGCGGCGTCTGTTTTCATAAGGTTTACACCTCTCCCTGCAAATAGTTCCGGATCTCCTTCTCGACCTCCTGCACTTCCTGATGGAACATGCGGGCCGAGACGCGAAGGGCACCGTGGCCCAGAATGATGATCTGTTCCATGCCGTCGGAGCTGGCCACGCGGACCCGCCGCCCCTTGCCGATCTCGTGGGTGACATGCTCGATGAACATATCCGCCGTCTCGGCCTCCTTGGTGTAGACGACGTGGATGTTGTGATATTGCTCGATGACGCCGGGGCTGCCCGGCACACGGTAGGCATCGAACACGAGGATGAGCACACACTTTTTGAACCCCTGATAGTTGCACAGGATGTCCATCAGCTTCTTGCGGGCGGCATCCAGGCTCTGTTTGGAGAGCTCGTTCAGCTCATCCCACGCAAAGATGATGTTGTAGCCATCCACCAGCAGGTATTCGGGCGCGATCTCCCACTGCTCGGCGTCAAAAGCCGGGCGCTCGGTCTTCCGGGTCGGGCGGAATGCGGCCAGCGGGTCCCGCTTGATGGGGCCATAGGTCTGTTCAAAGATCTTCAGCAGCTCGGCGTCCTCTTCCAGTGTAGCGCGGTAGGCGGCCATCCGGCGGGGCCGGGCAGCGGCCTCTTCCGCCGGGCGGGCGGTCCTGCCCCAGCCGCTGTCCACGTGCATGTGGCTGCGCACCTGTTCCCAGGGCACCACGAACCCGGCCCCATGGGAGCAGAAGACCGAATCCGCCGGGTTGTCGAGGTCGTGTTCCGGCTCGTAGCCAATGGCCGCCAGCACCTCGTCGGTGTTGTGGCAGGGGCGGTAGCCGTCCAGCGTCAGACTCAGATGCCCCCTGCCAAGAAATTAATCTAGCAAATCCAACGGGTAGCTGCGCATCGTGGAGGCCGGGGCTGTGCCGGTCAGAGTGGCCGTCTGGCCATCTGGGGCCGTCTGGGGCGGGTCGAAGCTGCCGCCCATCTGCTGGATATCGTTCATCGCACGGCCCACATTCTCGGCCGGAAGTTCCAGCCGGAAGGCGTACCACGGCTCCAGCAGCTGCGCTTTGTGGATCTGCGCGGCCATCATCAGGCCCTGCCGCACCGCGCGGTAGGTCGCCTGCCGGAAGTCGCCGCCCTCGGTATGCTTCAGGTGGGCGCGGCCCGCGATGAGGGTGATCTTCACATCGGTCAGCGGGGCACCGGCCAGCACACCGAGGTGCTGTTTTTCTTCGAGATGGGTCAGCACCAGACGCTGCCAGTTCTTGTCCAGCACTTCTTCGCGGCAGTCGGCCGCAAACTGCATCCCGCTGCCGCGGGGCAGAGGTTCCAGCTTGAGGTGGACTTCGGCATAGTGGCGGAGCGGCTCATAGTGGCCCACGCCCTCGATGGCCTCGGTGATCGTCTCCTTATATAGAATGCCGCCGGGGCCGAAGCACACCTCCAGCCCATAGCGCTCTGCCAGCAGGCTCCGGAGCACCTCCAGCTGGATCTCGCCCATGAGCTGGACGTGGATCTCGCCCAGCGTCTCGTTCCAGACGACGTGGAGCTGAGGTTCTTCCTCTTCCAGACGGTGGAGCTTGCCCAATGCGGCATGAACATCCGCGCCCTCGGGCAGACACACCCGGTAACTCAGCACCGGTTCCAGCACCGGGAGGTCGCTGTCCCGCTCGGCCCCGAGGCCGGTGCCGGGCTTCGCCCGGGTCAGTCCGGTGACGGCGCAGACCTGCCCCGGCCCGATGCGCTCGGCCAGCGTATACCTGGCACCGGAATAAAGGCGGAGCTGGTTGGCCTTTTCGGCCCAGGGCTCCCCGTCCACTTCGCCGGTGAGCTGAGCCTTGACCTTCAGTTCGCCGCCGGTCACGCGCAGCCAGGTCAGCCGGGCCCCCTGCTCATCCTGCGAGATCTTGAACACCCGTGCACCGAAAGCTTCCAGCGCGGGAGCCGGTCGGGTGAAGCGGTCCAGCCCGGCCAAAAGCTCGTCCACACCCTCCAGCCTGAGCGCTGCGCCGAACCAGCATGGAAAAACATGCCGCCGGGCGATAGCCTGGAGAATGTCGGCATCGGTCAGCTCCCCTTTGTCGAGGACGGTTTCCATCAGCCGCTCGTCGCAGAGGGCCAGCGCTTCGTCGCGGGCGGACGCATCGGCCCCGAAATCCACAAAGCCGTCCCCCAGCCGATGGTTGAGCTGTTCCAGCAGCGCCTCCCGGCCGGGGCCGGGCAGGTCCATCTTATTGAGGAAAACGAAGGTCGGGATGTGATACCGCCGCAGCAGACGCCAGAGCGTTTCCGTGTGGCTCTGGACGCCGTCGGTGCCGCTGATGACCAGCACTGCATAATCGAGCACCTGCAGGGTGCGCTCGGTCTCGGTGGAAAAGTCCACATGGCCGGGGGTATCCAGCAGGGTGAAGTCGGTGTTTCCTGCCGTCAGCAGGGCCTGTTTGGAAAAGATGGTGATGCCGCGCGCCTTTTCCAGCGCGTCGGTGTCGAGAAAGGCGTCCTTGTGGTCCACGCGGCCCAGCTTCCGGATGGCACCGGCGCGGTAGAGCATGGCTTCGGAAAGGGTGGTCTTGCCGGAGTCCACATGGGCGAGGATGCCCACCACCAGCTGCTTGTGCAGGTTTTCCATGGTCTGCACCCTTCCTTATAAGAAGCTGATGCAGAGCGCCACCACCACCAGCGGCACCCCCAGCACCAGATTGGAGAGCATACTGCAATAGGTACGCTCCTCCGGCTCCAGCTCCTCAAAGGAGACGATCTTCTCGTCGGCATAGTCCATGATGGAGCGGGTGGCGTGGAACTTTTTCTGCGGCTTGATCCCCTTGAACTCTTCGAGCAGGTGGTGGATGGTCAGGCCGTCCAGCCGCATATAGTCCACCCACGCCCAGATGAGCAGCACCACGCCGCACAGAAAACCCGGTGCCTCCCACATGGAGAAGGTTCCATCGCTGACATACCGCTCCCACAGCAGCATCAGCACAGCCACGATGGAAGTGCGGGTCACAGTTTTATATAAGATGGGATGAAGCATATAGCCTTTGTACATCGCGCGTAGTTTTTTCATGGTTTGCTCCTTATTCCGATACAGATACATTTTATTGTAGCATGTTTTTATGAAAAAAGATAGCAGAATCGTCCGTGGTGAAAAAACAGTCCACTTTTTTCTTTGGAAGCCTGCCGCTTCCCGCAGTCCCCCGACGCTTTGGATTCTTTTGCATTTTTCCGCTGCTGCTTTTCATGCAAAAGCAGCTGTCACCCTTTTGTTTCCAATTTATTGCTTTAACACATTGACTTCTTTTCAATACAGTGCTAAAATATCCGAAGTGCGACATTTGCCCTTCCTGTGCATTTTTTCGTGGAGGACAGGCCACACTCGTTCAGGAATAGGAAAAAACGGCGCAGGCAGACCGCCTGTGCCAGAGATCTGGGAGGATCCATCCATGAGTATCAATTTTGAGTCTCACAAGCTCGACCGCCGCAGCTTCCTCAAGGGCGCAGGCATGGTCGGCACAGCTGGGCTGCTGGCTGCCTGCGGCGGCAAGTCCGACAACGGCAGCACCGGCGGCTCCACCAGCGGTGCCGCAGCCCCCAACACCACCGGTGCCACCCCGCTGAAGGAGTTCATCTCCTTTGAGAGCGGCAACCGGGAGCTGGAAAGCTGGAATATGCTGTACACCCAGAGGGCTGAGGACGCCAACGTCATCACCAACCTGTGGGACGGCCTGCTGAGCTTCGACTGCTACGGCAAGGTCGTGCCCGCCATCGCTTCCAGCTGGGAGCACAACGACGATTCCACCGTCTGGACCTTCCACCTGCGCGATGACGTCGATTGGGTCGATGCCAACGGCGAGGTAAAGGATCACCTGACCAGCAAGGACTTCCTGGTCGGCTTCGAGTGGGTCATGAACGCCTACAAGAATGAGGCCAACAACACCTCCATGCCCAACGATACCGTCGTGGGCGCTGCCGATTACTACGAGCAGACCAAGGCAGCCGGCGACGCTGCTGCCGACATGACCTATGAGGACATGCTGGCTGCCGGTGTCGGCATCGAGGCTCCCGATGACTACACGCTGGTCTTCACCTGCAAGGATCCCTGCCCGTACTTCGACACCGTGGCGGCTTACAACAGCTTCTACCCCGTCGCTCCCGCCCTGCTCGACGAGCTGGGCGTCGAGGGCTTCCGCGGCTGCGACAACACCACCATGTGGTACAACGGCCCGTATGTCGTCGAGGAGTATATCCAGGGCAACACCAAGAGCTATATCCCCAACCCCAGCTACTACGATGCAGCCAACGTCAGCCGCTTTGAGCGCATGACCATCACCATGATCTCCGACGGCACCATCAGCCTGCAGCTGTACGAGAACCGTGAGCTGGACGAGGTCGATCTGGGCGAGAGCAGCATCGCCACCATCCAGGCCGATCCTTCCAACGTGTTCAACCAGCAGATGTGCGAGAAACGCCCCAAGAAGTTCAGCTACTGCTTCATCTTCAACTACGACAAGCGCAAGGCCGACGGCACCGCCGATGAGAACTGGAACAAGGCCATCGCCAACAAGGCATTCCGCCAGTGCTTCTCCAAGGGTCTGGAGCTGTCCAAATTCTACTCTCGCTACAACCCCATCAACCCGCTGAAGTGCGAGAACGACTTCTTTACCATGAGCGGCCTGTGCTACACCACCGACGGCACCGATTACACCAGCCTGGTCGCCAAGGAGCTGGGTCTGGACGGCGAGAAGTATGATGGCAAGACCATGAAGCGTCTGCGCGCCAACAACGGCGACATCACCGACCTGAAGAAGCAGGCCATGGACGAGCTAAGCGCCATCGGCGTCACCTTCCCGGTGCACTGCTCTTACTATATCCTGGCCGGTTCCACCACCGCTCTGGACAGCGCGACCGTCCTGAAGCAGTGCTTCACCGACAGCTTCGGCGATGACTTCATCGTGCTGGATATCGAGACCTTCGTCTCCTCCACCATGAAGGAGGTCGTGGCACCCAAGCTGCAGAGCTTCGTCCACATGGGCTGGGGCGCTGACTTCGGCGATCCCATCAACTTCCTGACCCAGATCATCGTCCACGACGACAACGCTTACTACAGCTGCAACATGACCAACATCGAGGGCATCGCCGAGAACGGTGCCGCCGATTACCAGAAGGATCTGGTGGCTGCCTACGAGCAGTTCACCGACCTGGTCAACGAGGGCCGCGTCATCGTCAACGACACCGATGCACGCTACGCTGCCTTCGCAAAGGCTGAGGCCTACTTCCTGGAGGAGAACCTGATCTTCCCCACCGTCTACGATGTGACCTGGTGCCTGACCCACGCCAACGAGTACAGCAAGATCAACGCCATGTACGGCCCCTGCAACTACAAGGCGGTCAACTGGGAGACCAGCGAAGAGGCTTACACCACCGAGCAGTACGAGGAGTTCGCCGCTGCTTTCGATGCAGCCACCCAGGCCTGATCGGTTTTTGAGCGCATTCTAAGTTAAGCACTTTTCCCCCGGCGGGAGCTGTTCGCAAAGCGGATGGCTCCCGCTCTTTTATTATGTAAAGCGTTTCGCACCTGTTCGTTTGTGAAGAACAATTTCGGTTGTTTTGTGTTTCAAAAACAGTGTTAAACTTTTTGCATCCTTCGTCAGACAAAAACAAATATATTTCATCAATTTCCACAGTCTGTCTTTCTTTTTTGAAGAGGTTCCTGTCCATGCTCCATTGACAGCTTATTCTTTTAATGGTATAATAACCAGCGTGTTAAGGTTTTGCGGGAGGAGCACAGGCACAGACAGAGGGGTCTGTATCTGCGCTCTTTTGTATTCCTCAGCAGTACAGGAGATGCGAAGCTCCCGCAAAGGAGTGGGAAACAAGCAGGACAACGCGCCCTGCACCATGCACCGAAGCACGGAAAAAATTTTAGGGAGGATAACACAATGAACATCAATCACGAGTCTCATGCAATCAGCCGCCGCAGCTTTCTGAAGGCTTCCGGCGTTGTTGGTGCCGCCGGCATCCTGGCAGCCTGCGGCGGCGGCTCCAGCAGCTCCACCGCTGCTTCTTCCGGCGCAACCAGCGCCCCCAACACCACCGGCGCTACTCCGCTGAAGGAGTTCATCTCCTGGGAGAGCACCAACCGTGAGCTGGAGAGCTGGAACATGCTGTACAGCCAGATGGCTTCCGACATGAATGTCACCACCAACCTGTGGGAAGGCCTGCTGAGCTTTGACTGCTACGGCAAGGCCGTGCCTTCCGTGGCCAAGGAGTGGAGCCACAACGAGGACTCCTCCGTCTGGACCTTCAACCTGCGCGACGATGTCGACTGGGTGGACGTCAACGGCGAGGTCAAGGCTCACCTGACCAGCAAGGACTTCCTCGTGGGTCTGGAGTGGGTGCTGAACGCAGCCAAGAACCAGGCCAACAACACCTCCATGCCCAACGAGACTCTGGTGGGCGCTGCGGACTACTACCAGAAGACCAGCGACATGGGCGACGCTGCTGCCGACCTGACCTACGAAGATATGCTGGCCGCCGGTGTGGGCGTTGAGGCTACCGATGATTACACCCTGGTCTTCACCTGCAAGGCTCCCTGCCCGTACTTCGATACCGTGGCGGCCTACACCAGCTTCTACCCCGTCTCTGAGGACCTGATCACCGAGCTGGGCATCGAGGGCTTCCGTGCATGCGATTACACCAACATGTGGTACAACGGCCCGTATGTGGTGGAGGAGTTCATCAGCCAGAACACCAAGAGCTACATCCCCAACCCCAACTACTATGGTGCAGACGATGTGTCCCGCTTCGACCGCTTCACCGTTACCATGATCAGCGACGGCACCGTCACCTTCCAGCTGTATCAGAACCGTGAGCTGGACGAGATGGATGTGGGCGAGAGCACCCTGACCACCATCCAGGCTGATCCCAACAGCGAGTACAATGCTCAGCTGTGCGAGAAGCGCCCCAAGAAGTTCAGCTACCAGATGCACTTCAACTATCAGAAGAACAACGAGGACGGCACCCCCGACGACAACTGGAACAAGGCCATCGCCAACACTGCCTTCCGTCAGTGCTTCTACAAGGGCCTGGAGCTGACCAACTGGTATGCACGTACCAACAAGATCAACCCCCTGAAGTGCGAGAACGACTACTACACCATGCCGGGCGTCTGCTACAACACCAAGGGCGAGGAGTACTCCACCCTGGTCGCCAAGGAGATGGGCTTCGACAAGGAGTCTTATGACGGCAAGACCATGATCCGCCTGCGCGCCAACAATGGCGACATCGCGGACCTGAAGAAGCAGGCTATGGACGAGCTGAGCGCCATCGGCGTCACCTTCCCCGTCCACGCTGCTTACTACATCATCGCCGGCAACTCCACCGCTCTGGACAGCGCAACCGTCCTGAAGCAGTGCTTCACCGACAGCTTCGGCGATGACTTCATCGTGCTGGATATCGAGACCTTCGTCTCCTCCACCATGAAGGAGGTCGTGGCACCCAAGCTGCAGAGCTTCGTCCACATGGGCTGGGGCGCTGACTTCGGCGATCCCATCAACTTCCTGACCCAGATCATCGTCCACGACGACAACGCTTACTACAGCTGCAACATGACCAACATCGAGGGCATCGCCGAGAACGGTGCCGCCGATTACCAGAAGGATCTGGTGGCTGCCTACGAGCAGTTCACCGACCTGGTCAACGAGGGCCGCGTCATCGTCAACGACACCGATGCACGCTACGCTGCCTTCGCAAAGGCTGAGGCCTACTTCCTGGAGGAGAACCTGATCTTCCCCACCGTCTACGATGTGACCTGGTGCCTGACCCACGCCAACGAGTACAGCAAGATCAACGCCATGTACGGCCCCTGCAACTACAAGGCGGTCAACTGGGAGACCAGCGAAGAGGCTTACACCACCGAGCAGTACGAGGAGTTCGCTGCTGCATTCGATGCTGCCACCAAGGCCTGAGTTTTCCACCGCACCCCAAAATAAAAGTTAAAGGTTCGATAACATGTTAAAATACACGGTTAAGCGGCTGCTCCAGTCGCTTGTCACAATCTTTTTGATCGCAACAGCCGTCTTTTTGATGATGCGCTGTCTGCCGACGGACTACTACTTCACTGAGGAACAGCTCATGAAGTTCACCGATCAGCAGAAGACCGCTGCTCTGGAAGCAGCCGGCCTGACCGACCCCATCCCCACCCAGCTGATCAAGTTCTACAACAACCTGCTGCATCTGGACTTCGGCACATCCCGCCGCATCCAGAACGGTGCATCGGTGGTCAAGGTCATCGGCAAAAAGTTCGGCGTCTCGATGCGCCTGGGCCTCACCGCCTCCGGCATCTCTCTGGTGCTGGGTGTGCTGATGGGCATTCTGCAGGCCGCATTCAAGGACAAAGTGTTCGACTGGATCGGCACGGCTTACACCGTGTTCGTCAACGCAGTTCCTTCTCTGGTCTCGTATTCGCTGGTCCTGGTCTTCGGCTCCAAGTACCTGGGCTTCCCCACGCTGTACTCCACCCGCAATGTGGGTGCGTCCAGCGTGCTGCCCATCACCTGCCTGTCGCTGGCTTCCATTGCAGGCTATGCCCTGTGGACCCGCCGCTACATGGTCGATGAGCTCACCCGCGACTACATCAAACTGGCGCGTGTCAAGGGCCTGAGCTCCCGCGAGATCATGTTCAAGCACGTGCTGCGCAACGCCATGGTCCCCATGGTGCAGTATATCCCCCAGTCCATCCTGCTGACGGTCGGCGGCTCTCTGCTGATGGAGCGCTTCTTCTCCGTCCCCGGCATGGGCCCCCTGCTGACCGACGCCATCCAGCGTTATGACCTGAACGTCGTGCAGACGCTGGTCATCCTGTATGCCGTTCTGGGCATCGTGGGTGTTTTCCTGGGCGACGTGCTGATGATGGTGGTCGACCCGCGTATTACTCTGACCGGAAAGGAGGAAGCTCGCTGATGGCTAAGGCATCGGATTTTGAGGGCAAGAAGCAGGACGAACTGTTCTACTTCGTCGAATACTCTCCGGAAGAAGCCGAGCGCATCGGCTATTCCAACTATTCCTACTGGGGTTCCGTCATCCAGAACTTCCTCAAGCAGAAGGTCGCTGTCTTCTGCCTGATCCTGTTCCTGGCACTGAGCGTGTTCTCTTTCATCGCACTGGCCATTGGCAAGTACGATTACACCACCCTGATCTCGGATACGAGCAAGGCATTCATCAAGCCGAACAGCGAATACTGGTTCGGCACCGACAACCTCGGCCGTGACTACTGGTGCCAGGTGTGGTACGCCACCCAGGTCTCCATCCGTCTGGCTCTGGTCGTTGCCGTTGGCGAGAGCATCGTCGGCGTCATCTTCGGCCTGATCTGGGGCTACGTCCGCAGCCTGGACCGCTTCTTCACGGAGCTGTACAACCTGATCGACAACGTGCCCTATATCATCTATATGACCCTGATCGCCCTGATGGTCGGTCAGAGCTTCTTGATCATGGCCATTTCGATGATCGCCATCAACTGGCTGTCCATGGCGCGCCGTGTCCGCAACATGGTCTTCATGTTCCGTGACCGCGAGTACAACCTCGCTTCCCGCTGCCTTGGCACCCCGCTGTGGCGTGTTCTGACCAAGAACATCCTGCCGTATCTGGTCTCTGTCATCATCCTGCGCATGGCGCTTTCCATCCCCGGCACCATCAACCTGGAGTCTACGCTGTCCTACCTGGGCCTGGGCCTGGGCATCGACACCCCGTCTCTGGGCCTGCTCCTGAGCAAGGTGCGCGGCTTCTTCCTGGATTACCCGTACCTGCTGGTCTTCCCTGCATCCATCGTGTCCATCATTTCGATCTCGTTCTACATCATGGGCAACGCTTTGTCGGATGCGGCAGACCCGCGCAACCACGTTTGATAGATTGGAGAGAGAAACGTAAATGGATAGAAAACCGATTATCTCTGCCAAAGACGTGGAGATCACTTTTAGCCTGCGCGGCCGCAAACTGAACGCCATCCGCAAGTGCTCGCTGGACCTGTATGAAGGCGAGACCCTCGCCATCGTCGGCGAGTCCGGCTCCGGCAAGTCCGTGTTTACCAAGACCTTTGTGGGCATGCTGGATGCCAACGGTACCATCACCGGCGGTTCCATCCTGTACGAAGGCCGCGATATGACCAAGTTCACCGAAAAGGACTGGCTTGGTGTCCGCGGTAAAAAGATTGCCATGGTCATGCAGGACCCGATGACCAGCCTGAACCCGCTGAAGAAGATCGGCAAGCAGATCCAGGAGAGCATCGAGCATCACCAGGGCCTGAAAGGCGAAGCCGCCAAGAAGGCCGCCATTGAGATGCTGGGCAAGGTCGGTATCCCCGACCCGGAGCGCCGCTACGAGCAGTATCCGCACGAGTTTTCCGGCGGTATGCGCCAGCGTGTCGTCATCGCCATTGCAGCGGCCTGCCGTCCGCAGGTCCTGATCTGCGACGAGCCGACCACCGCACAGGAGGTGAACATCCAGGCGCAGATCCTGCAGCTCATCCGCGATCTGCAGAAAGAGCTTGGCATGTCCGTCATCTACATCACCCATGACCTGGGTGTTGTGGCCAACGTGGCAGACCGCGTGGCCGTCATGTATGCCGGCCAGATCGTGGAATACGGCACCGTTCAGGAGATCTTCTACGACGCATGGCATCCCTACACCTGGGCGTTGCTGCAGGCTCTGCCGCAGCTGGGCACCAAGGGCGAGAGCCTGCCCACCGTGGATGGCACTCCCCCGAACCTGTTCAACGAGATCCATGGCGATGCTTTCGCCCCCCGCAACAAACACGCGCTGGCGATCGACTTTGTGGCAGAACCTCCGTTCTTCCAGGTGTCCGAGACCCATGCAGCAAAGACCTGGTATCTGGACCCGCGCGCGCCCAAGATCGAGCGCCCGCACTCCATCCAGAACCTTCGTGAGAAAATGGGAAAGATGGGAGGTTCCAACTTAAATGGCTGAGCGTGAAAAGCTGATTGAGCTGAAAGACCTTCAGATCACCTTTGGCTCCGGCAAAAAGAAGTTCGTGGCCGTGGACCACGTCAATTTTGACATCTACAAGGGCGAGACCTTCTCGCTGGTCGGCGAGTCCGGCTCCGGCAAGACCACCATTGGCCGTGCCATCTGCCGCATCAACCCGACCTCCGGCGGCGACATCCTCTTCAAAGGCCAGAAGATCAACGGCAAGATTTCCAAAGAGCTGGACCAGGAGGTCATCCGCAAGATCCAGATGATCTTCCAGGACCCCATGGCATCCCTGAACGAGCGCGCCAAGGTCGAGTACATCGTGGCCGAAGGTCTGCTGAACCACCACCTGTACAAAGACCAGGAAGACCTGCACAACAAGGTCATGGACGCACTGCACGAAGTCGGCCTGCTGCCGGAGTTCGCTTCCCGCTTCCCGCACGAGTTCTCCGGCGGCCAGCGTCAGCGCATTGGCATCGCCCGTGCTCTGGTCATGCAGCCGGAGTTCATCGTGGCCGATGAGCCCATCTCGGCTCTGGACGTCTCCATCCGCGCACAGGTTCTGAACCTGCTGAACGAGATGAAGAAAAGCCGCGGTCTGACCTACCTGTTCATCGCACATGACCTGTCGGTCGTCCGGTTCATCTCGGACCGCATCGCCGTCATCAGCAAGGGCCGTATCGTGGAGCTGGCCGAGGCGGAAGAGCTGTTCCTCCATCCGCTGCACCCCTACACCAAAGCCCTGCTGAGCGCCGTTCCAATCCCCGACCCCTCTCTGGAGAAGAACAAGAAGCTGCTTGTTTATGATCCGTCCATCCACGATTACAGCGTGGAGAAGCCGGTCTGGGAAGAGATCGCCAACGGTCACTTCGTCTATGGAAACCAGCGCGAGCTGGAAGGCTACCGCAAGGAGTACGAAAGCCAGCTTTAAGCTGAACCGCTTTCCGGTATTTTAACACAAATGCCCCGCCGTTTGAGGGAGACCTCAGCGGCGGGGTTTTGTGTTTGACACAGCATCGTCAAAATGATATAATAGCAACGAGAAAGACGCATTCTCAACAAGAACCGAAAGAGGTGGAGATACGATGACAACTTTGAATATTCCGATTGATGAAAAAGTCGAAAAAGAAGCGGAAGAGCTGTTCTCTGATTTTGGTCTTGATATTCCTACGGCTGTCAACATCTTTCTGCGGCAGTCCATTCGTGAAAACTGTATTCCCTTCAACATTGAGCGGGAAGTTCCAAATGCCGACACAATCGCTGCCATGCGAGAAGCAGAAGAGATGAAAAAACATCCTGAAAAGTATAAAGGCTATCACGACGTGGATGAAATGATGAAGGATCTGTTGGCATGAAATACGAGATCAAGCCTTCTTCACGATTCAAAAAGGATATGAAGCTGGTCAAAAAGCGTGGTTATGACCCCCGACTGATTGAAACTGTCATCAAAACGCTTGCCAATGGGGAGCCGCTGGACAAAAAGTACAGAGACCATATCCTCGTCGGTGATTATTCCGGCTTTCATGAATGTCACATTACGCCGGACTGGCTGCTCATCTACCAGATCTACGATGAGGAGCTCTATTTGCTTTTGTCCCGAACCGGAACACACAGCGATCTCTTTTAATGATGAAAACAGCAGCGCCCCGCAGGGACCTTCTCAGAAGGCTCTGCGGGGCGCTGCTATGTGATTCAGGAGATCTTCCCGAAAAAGATGCTTACTCCACGATGATGCTCTTACCGGTCATCTCTGCGGGGACAGGCAAGCCGATATAAGGCAGCATGGTGGGCGCAATGTCGGCCAGGCAGCCGCCCTCGCGCAGCTTCACATCGCCGCAGCCAATGGCCACAAAGGGCACCACATTGGTGGTGTGTGCGGTGAAGGGAGTGCCATCGGGGTTCTTCATCTTCTCCGCATTGCCGTGATCGGCGGTCAGGAAGGCGCAGCCGCCCGCATCCAGCACAGCGGTGACAACTTCCTTGACGGCAGCGTCCACGGCCTCTACGGCCTTCACAGCGGCCTCAAAGACGCCGGTGTGGCCGACCATGTCGCAGTTGGCGAAGTTCAGGATGATAACATCATACTTGCCGCTCTCGATCCGCTGCTTGCACTCTGCAGCGACCTCCGGAGCGCTCATCTCCGGCTGCAGGTCGTAGGTGGCCACCTTCGGGCTGGGGATGACGCAGCGGTCCTCCCCCGCGTAGGGCGCCTCGACACCGCCGTTGAAGAAGAAGGTGACGTGAGCGTACTTCTCGGTCTCGGCGATGCGCAGCTGGGTCTTGCCATGGGCAGACAGGTACTCGCCCAGAACGTTCTTCAGCTCCACCGGGGGATAGGCCACCTCGCAGTTGGGCATAGTGGCATCGTACTCAGCCATGCAGACGTAGTGCACCTGCTTGCGGCCGCCGCGGCGCTCAAAGCCGGTAAAGGCATCATCGCAGAAGATGCGGGTCATCTGGCGGGCACGGTCGGGGCGGAAGTTCATGAAGATGACGGTGTCGCCATCCTGCACGCGGCCACCCTCGCAGGTGACGCAGGGCAGCACGAACTCATCGGTCTTGTCTGCGGCATAGGAAGCCTCGATGGCCTCGGCAGCGTTGGCAGCGTGCTCACCCTCGCCGTAGACGAAAGCAGCGTAGGCCTTCTCCTCGCGGTCCCAGTTGTTATCACGGTCCATGGCGTAGTAACGTCCGGAAACGCTGGCGATCTTGCCCACGCCCAGCTCGTCCAGCTTGGCCTGCAGGTCAGCAAGGAAGCCCTTGCCGGAGTGGGGGTCGGTGTCGCGGCCGTCGGTGATGCAGTGCAGGTAGACTTCCTTAGCGCCCAGATGCTTTGCCATCTCCAGCACGCCGAACCAGTGGTCGGCATGGCTGTGCACGCCGCCGGTGCCCACCAGACCCATCAGGTGGATGGCCTTACCGGCCTCGATGGCAGCCTTCATGTTCTTGACCAGCACAGGGTTCTTGAGCATCTCACCGTCATGGATGGACTTGGTGATGAGGGTCAGCTGCTGGTACACGATGCGGCCCGCGCCCATGTTGGTGTGGCCGACCTCGGAGTTGCCCATCTGGCCGTCGGGCAGACCGACAGCCATGCCGGAAGCATCAATGGTGGTCATGGGGTACTTTTCCATCAGAGCATCCAGATGGGGGGTCTTGGCAGCCACAACAGCGTTGCCGAAGGTCTCGTTCGGCACCCAGCCGAAGCCATCCATGATGCACAGAAGAACAGGTTTCTTTGCCATAAAATTGAATCTCCTTTGAATTTATCACGCGTTGCGGGCAAGGCTAAGCGCCCTGCCTGCAGGTACAGCCTGCGGGTGCATAACACCCGAGCGGCTGCTGTAAAAACAGATCAGCGCCCGGCTCAGCGCTGAAAAAACGGCGCAGCCGGGCGCTGAAACAGCTTGTTAAGAAAAGGCAGTTGCTCAGCCCTTGGTGGCTGCATCAACGATGACTGCAAAGTCGGGAGCCTTCAGGGATGCGCCGCCGATCAGGCCGCCGTCCACGTCCTTCTTGCTCAGCAGCTCCTCGCAGTTCTTGGCGTTCATGCTGCCGCCGTACTGGACGGTGGTAGCCTCGGCCACAGCTTCGCCGTAGACCTCGCCGATGACCTTGCGGATCTGAGCGCAGACTTCCTCAGCCTGGTCGGCAGTAGCGGTCTTGCCGGTGCCGATGGCCCAGATGGGCTCGTAGGCGATGACGACGTTCTTCAGCTCGTCAGCGGTCACGCCGTTCAGCGCGATCTTGACCTGCATACGGACCAGCTCCTCGGTCACGCCCTGCTCACGCTGGTCGAGGCTCTCGCCGACGCAGATGATGGGCTTCAGGCCGCCGGCCAGAGCAGCCTTGGTGCGCTTGTTGACAGTCTCGTTGGTCTCGGCAAAGTACTGGCGGCGCTCGCTGTGGCCGATAACGACATACTCAACGCCGAGGTCGGTCAGCATATCGGCAGAGATCTCGCCGGTGAAAGCGCCGGACTTCTCGAAGTGGACATTCTCGGCGCCGACATGGATGTTGGTGCCCTTGGTCATCTCGACAGCGGTGACGAGATCGGTGAAGGGAACGCAGATGACGACCTCGCAGCCGGCGTCCTTGACAGCGGGGATCAGCTCGCTGATGAGGGCCTTGGCCTCGGTAGCGGTCTTGTTCATTTTCCAGTTGCCGGCGATGATAGCTTTACGATTCTGTTTATCCATGGTGATTACTCCTTCTTAGAATAGATAATAGATAAAAGATAATAGATAATAAAAATGGTGGGCCGCGGTGCTGCGCACCGCTTCAAAATACACTGCCGCCGTAGGGGCGCATTCTATATGCGCCCGTGCAGTCTTACGGCAAGTACCGCGGGCGGATATGGAATCCGCCCCTACGATTCCCAGCATTATATAATAGAGCCGCAATTTATATACATCAAACGGAGGAATCAGCATGCTTACCAACATGGACAAACTGTACGAGAGCGTTGCCGCGAACGGCCCTGTCTGCGTGGGTCTGGATACCGAGATCAGCTACCTGCCCACGACCGACACCGCCAAGACGGCGGGGGAGAATGTGGTCGCATTCAACCGCGCCCTGATCAACGCCACCAAGAGCGTGGCCGGCTGCTACAAGGTGCAGATCGCCTACTATGAATCCCTCGGTCTGGACGGCATGCGC
>OGES01001761.1_pt1 | contig 16182 bp, 18 predicted proteins | sample 1570711 | NCBI WGS metagenome assembly OGES01 (sample SAMEA2582133, study PRJEB24529) | metagenome | biome: Human gut stool | place: China | collected 2011 | reverse complement strand
GGATTGAACGAATTAAAAGCAACATCACTCCCACCCGCAAGGCGAGCATTCCTGAGGGTGTATGGACCAAGTGCGATAGCTGCGGTCAGGTACTCTACCGCGCCGAGCTGGAGCGCAACCTGGAGGTTTGTCCTAAGTGCGATCACCATATGCGCATGTCGGCGCGTAATCGCCTGCATAGCCTGTTGGATGAAGGTTCTCTGGTAGAACTGGGTAGCGAACTTGAGCCAAAAGATGTGCTGAAGTTCCGCGATTCAAAAAAATACAAAGACCGCCTGGCGTCCGCTCAGAAAGAGACGGGCGAGAAAGACGCGCTGGTGGTAATGAAAGGTACGCTCTACGCGATGCCGGTGGTTGCCGCCGCCTTTGAGTTCTCCTTTATGGGGGGCTCAATGGGTTCCGTCGTCGGCGCACGCTTTGTGCGCGCCGTGGAGCAGGCGCTGGAAGACAACTGCCCGCTGATCTGCTTCTCCGCCTCCGGCGGCGCCCGTATGCAGGAAGCGCTGATGTCGCTGATGCAGATGGCGAAAACCTCCGCCGCACTGGCGAAAATGCAGGAGCGCGGACTGCCGTACATCTCCGTGCTGACCGACCCGACCATGGGCGGCGTATCGGCGAGCTTTGCGATGCTGGGCGATCTGAACATTGCCGAGCCGAAAGCGCTGATCGGCTTTGCCGGTCCTCGCGTAATTGAGCAGACCGTACGCGAGAAGCTGCCGCCGGGATTCCAGCGCAGCGAGTTTCTGATTGAAAAAGGGGCGATCGATATGATCGTTCGCCGCCCGGAAATGCGTCTCAAGCTGGCCAGCATTCTGGCGAAGCTGATGAACCTGCCGGCGCCGGTTGCCGTTTCGGAAGCGCCTCATGAAGGCGTGGTGGTGCCGCCGGCACCGGATCAGGAACCTGAGGCCTGATAAAGCAGAGGGCAGGGCCTGGCGGCGCTGCCCTTTTTTATTCATACGCGTTAACCGTCAATTCTTACGGGCATCATGGAAAAAGATCCTATTCCTCAGGCCACGTCGCCCCTGGCTACGTGGCTTTCTTATCTGGAACATCTGCACAGTAAAACCATCGACCTGGGGCTGGCACGCGTCAGCGAGGTCGCCGGGCAGATGGATATCGTTAAACCGGCGCCATTTGTTTTTACCGTCGCGGGCACCAATGGCAAAGGCACCACCTGCCGCACGCTGGAAACTGTCCTGATGGCGGCCGGCTATAAAGTGGGGGTCTACAGCTCCCCGCATCTGGTGCGCTACACCGAACGCGTGCGCATTCAGGGAGCGGAACTGCCGGAGGCCGCGCATACGGCCTCGTTTGCTGAAATCGAAGCCGCGCGCGGTGACATCTCGTTGACCTATTTTGAGTACGGCACGCTCTCGGCGCTATGGCTGTTTAAGCAGGCGCAGCTGGATGTGGTGATCCTTGAGGTCGGGCTGGGTGGCCGTCTCGACGCCACCAATATCGTAGATGCCGACGTCGCGGTGGTCACCAGCATCGCCCTCGATCATACCGACTGGCTGGGGCCGGATCGCGAAAGTATCGGCCGGGAAAAAGCGGGTATCTTTCGCGCCGGTAAACCGGCGGTGGTGGGTGAGCCGGATATGCCGCACACCATTGCCGACGTGGCCAGCGAGAAGGGCGCGCTGCTCCAGCGCCGCGGCGTCGACTGGTGCTATGAGGTGGAGGACGAGACTTGGTCCTTCCGCGACGCGGCCGGGGCGTTAAGCCGCCTGCCGTTGCCTCAGGTGCCGTTGCCGAATGCGGCGACGGCCGTGGCGGCGCTGCGCGCCAGCGGGCTTGCCGTGGATGACGCCATCCTACGCGATGGGATCCGCGACGCGATGCTGCCGGGCCGTTTTCAGATAATCAGCGATGCCCCGCGGGTGATCCTCGATGTAGCGCATAACCCGCACGCGGCGGCCTATCTCGCCGGGCGTCTCAAAACGTTAGCGAAAACGGGACGCGTGCTGGCGGTTATTGGTATGCTGCATGATAAGGACATTGCCGGCACGCTGGCCAATCTGGCCCCGGACGTCGACGCCTGGTACTGCGCGCCGCTGGAAGGCCCGCGTGGCGCGACGGCGGAGCAGCTGGTGGAACATTTGCGTGGCGGCACAGTCTATACCAGCGTGGCGCAGGCGTGGCATGCGGCCATGGCTGACGCTAAAGTGGAAGATACCGTGCTGGTGTGTGGTTCGTTTCACACCGTAGCGCAGGTTATGGAAGAGATAGACGCGGGGAGAATCGGTGGCGAGTAAGTTTCAGAACCGTTTAGTCGGGACAATCGTGCTGGTGGCGCTGGGGGTGATTATCCTGCCAGGGCTGCTGGACGGGCAGAAAAAGCATTACCAGGATGAGTTTGCCGCGATCCCGCTGGTGCCGAAACCGGGCGATCGCGATGAACCGGATATGTTGCCAGCGGCGACCCAGGCGTTGCCTTCGCAACCGCCGGAAGGAGCGGCGGAAGAGGTGCGGGCGGGCGATGCCGCCGCGCCATCGTTAGATCCATCGCGTATTCCGGTGAACAGCAACAGCTTCGATGACGTTCAGGAGCCGGTGGTGGCCGCGAAACCGCAGCCCAAGCCGCAGCCGAAACCACAGCCGCAGCCGCAGCCGCAACAGCAGGCCGCGACGCCAACGCCGCCGCCGGCTAAGCCACAGCAGCAACAGCCACCGCAGCAGCAGGCGGCCCTGCCGGCGCCGACCGGGAAAGCCTATGTGGTTCAGCTGGGCGCGTTGAAGAACGCCGATAAGGTGAATGAGATTGTGGGTAAACTGCGGGCCTCGGGGTTCAAAGTCTATACGTCGCCTTCGACGCCGGTACAGGGTAAAATTACCCGCATCCTCGTCGGCCCGGATGCGTCAAAAGACAAGCTGAAAGGCCAGCTGGGCGATCTACAGCAGATCTCCGGGCTTAGCGGGGTCGTGATGGGCTTCACCCCAAACTGATTGTTTTTTCCGCCATGCGGAGAGAACGTGGCGGGGAGAAACGCCCCGCAAACCCTGTCTCAGCCGCCCTCAAGAGGCGAAAGGCAGTCTGGCGTTGAATGTTTTTTCAGCGCCATTTTTATTTCTGTAGGGCATGGAAATCCCTACGCAAACGTTTTCTTTTTCTGTTAGAATGCGCCCCGAACTGGACGACAGGGCGTAAATCGTGGGACGTATATGGTCTGGATTGATTACGCCATTATGGCGGTGCTGGGTCTTTCTTGCCTGGTCAGCCTGATCCGCGGCTTTGTTCGCGAAGCTTTATCGTTAGTGACGTGGGGTTGCGCGTTTTATGTCGCCAGCCATTACTACGCTGACCTGTCTGTCTGGTTTACGGGCTTTGAGGATGAACGGGTTCGAAATGGGATTGCTATTGCGGCGCTGTTTATCGTGACGCTCATCGTTGGCGCTATCGTGAACTATGTGATAGGCCAGCTGGTGGAGAAGACCGGTTTGTCAGGAACCGACAGGGTATTGGGGATCTGCTTCGGCGCGCTACGTGGGGTGCTGATCATCGCCGCTATCTTGTTCTTCCTGGACACCTTTACCGGGATGGCGAAGAGCGATGACTGGCATCAGTCGCAGTTTATTCCCTATTTTACCCCTGTCATCAGATGGTTTTTTGAATACCTGCAAAGCTCGTCAAGTTTCTTGCCTAAAGTATAGACTTTGGGTCGTTGCTGAACGAGGAAAAGACGTATGTGCGGTATTGTCGGTATCGCCGGTGTTATGCCGGTTAACCAGTCGATTTATGATGCGCTAACGGTGCTCCAGCACCGTGGACAGGATGCCGCTGGCATCATCACCATTGATGCCAACAACTGCTTCCGGTTGCGTAAGGCTAACGGGCTGGTAAGCGACGTATTCGAAGCCCGCCACATGCAGCGTATGCAGGGCAATATGGGTATTGGCCACGTGCGTTATCCTACGGCGGGCAGCTCCAGCGCCTCCGAGGCGCAGCCGTTTTACGTTAACTCGCCGTATGGCATCACATTGGCGCATAACGGCAACCTGACCAATGCGCACGAGCTGCGTAAAAAGCTGTTTGAAGAAAAACGCCGCCATATCAATACCACCTCTGATTCCGAAATCCTCCTCAATATTTTCGCCAGTGAGCTGGATAACTTCCGTCACTACCCGCTGGAAGCGGACAACATCTTCGCTGCGATTGCGGCGACCAACCGCCTGATCCGCGGCGCGTACGCATGCGTCGCGATGATCATCGGTCATGGCATGGTGGCCTTCCGCGACCCTAACGGCATTCGTCCGCTGGTGCTGGGTAAACGTGACGTTGGCGACGGTCGCACTGAGTATATGGTGGCCTCGGAAAGCGTGGCGCTTGATACGCTTGGTTTTGAATTCCTGCGCGATGTCGCGCCGGGCGAAGCGGTCTATATTACTGAGAAAGGCCAGCTGTATACCCGTCAGTGTGCCGATAATCCGGTCAGCAACCCATGCTTATTCGAGTACGTCTATTTTGCCCGTCCGGACTCGTTTATTGACAAAATTTCCGTCTACAGCGCCCGCGTCAACATGGGGACTAAGCTGGGCGAAAAGATTGCCCGCGAGTGGGAAGATCTGGATATTGACGTCGTTATCCCGATCCCGGAGACCTCCTGCGATATCGCGCTGGAAATCGCCCGCATTCTCGACAAACCTTATCGTCAGGGCTTTGTGAAGAACCGCTACGTCGGCCGGACGTTTATCATGCCCGGTCAGCAGCTGCGTCGTAAATCTGTTCGCCGTAAGCTCAACGCCAACCGTGCGGAATTCCGCGATAAGAACGTGCTGCTGGTCGATGATTCCATTGTACGCGGCACCACCTCGGAGCAGATCATTGAGATGGCGCGCGAAGCGGGGGCGAAAAAAGTGTATCTGGCCTCCGCTGCGCCGGAAATTCGTTTCCCGAACGTGTATGGTATCGATATGCCGACCGCCAACGAACTGATCGCCCATGGCCGCGAAGTGGATGAGATCCGCCAGATCATCGGTGCCGATGGCCTGATTTTCCAGGATCTCAACGATCTGATCGACGCAGTGCGCGCGGAGAACCCGGATATTCAACAGTTTGAATGTTCTGTCTTCAACGGCGTATATGTGACCCGGGATGTCGACCAGCAGTACCTCGACTATCTTGACTCCCTGCGTAACGATGATGCCAAAGCGGTCCAGCTGCAGAACGAAGTCGAAAACCTCGAGATGCACAACGAGGGTTAACCCGTTCGCGCGTCGCGGCCCGCCGCTCCTGAGGGACGGCGGGCTTTTTTTCGCCCATCAACTGCGCATCAATAGTTGCGCCACAGGCTATAATCCGGCAAAGTCTGCGGCACACGCGCAAGGGGTAACAGAACGTGAAACGACTGATTATTGGCATTTCTGGCGCCAGCGGCGCTATCTATGGCGTGCGGATGCTGCAGGTGTTGCGGGATGTGCCGGAGATTGAGACCCATCTGATCCTCAGCCAGGCGGCACGGCAAACGCTGGCCCTCGAGACCGACTTCAGCGTGCGCGACGTGCAGGCGCTGGCCGATGTGGTGCATGACGCCCGCGATATCGCCGCCAGTATCTCTTCCGGTTCGTTTAAAACCGCCGGTATGGTGATTTTACCCTGCTCAATGAAAACGCTCTCTGGCATTGTCCATAGCTATACGGATGGCCTATTGACGCGGGCGGCCGATGTCGTGCTGAAGGAGCGTCGTCCGCTGGTGCTCTGTGTGCGGGAGACCCCGTTCCATCTCGGCCATCTGCGACTACTGGTTCAGGCCGCGGAGCTCGGGGCGGTGATAATGCCGCCGGTGCCGGCCTTTTATCATCGGCCGCAAAGCCTGGATGATGTCATCAACCAAACCGTCAACCGGGTGCTCGATCAGTTCGATATTAGCCTGTCTCAAGACTTGTTTACTCGCTGGCAGGGGGCACAGGATTGCACTAAATAAGTGCAGTCAATGTACGCTTGCGCCGCAGTGGTGCAAATTTGTCGTCCCGATCAAATCCTCGACATTTATTTCGTCTTTTTGCGCTGAGGCACTGCGGTTTCGCCAGTAATGCTGGTATCTTCCCTTCCAAGACAATCCTGCAACTTTATTTTAACAAATTTAACCCTGTTCCCGGCACGCACCGGGAAGATGGCACAAAAACTGCAGGATTGATCGGCAATCACCATAACAAGCAACGCACCACATCACGACACGACACTTAAGGGTACTGTATGAAGAAGACGATTCTGGCTCTCTCTTTACTCGTGGGAATGAGCAGCACGGCCAGCGTGTTTGCTGCTCTGCCGCAGAGCATTCGCATTGGCACTGACGCGACCTATGCGCCATTTTCGTCGAAAGACGCAAAAGGGGACTTTGTTGGTTTTGATATCGATTTAGGCAACGAACTGTGCTCCCGAATTAAGGTGAAATGTACCTGGGTCGGCAGTGATTTTGACTCTCTGATCCCCTCCCTCAAGGCGAAGAAAATTGACGCCATCATCTCTTCGCTCTCCATTACCGAGAAGCGTCAGCAAGAGATCGCTTTCTCTGACAAGCTTTATGCCGCTGACTCGCGTCTGATCGCCGCCAAAGGGTCGCCGATCCAGCCGACGCTGGAGGCGCTGAAAGGCAAGCACGTCGGGGTGCTGCAAGGTTCGACTCAGGAAGCCTATGCTAACGACCGCTGGCGCAGCCAGGGCGTTGACGTGGTGGCTTACCAGAACCAGGACCTGATCTATTCAGATCTCGCAGCTGGCCGTCTGGATGCGGCGCTGCAGGATGAAGTCGCCGCCAGCGAAGGCTTCCTGAAACAGCCTGCCGGGAAAGATTTCGCCTTCGCCGGCCCGTCCGTTAAAGACAAAAAGTACTTTGGCGACGGCACCGGTATCGGCCTGCGTAAGGACGACGCCGAGCTGAAAGCCGCGTTTGATAAAGCGCTGGGCGAGATGCGCAAAGACGGCACCTACGACAAAATGGCGAAGAAATACTTCGATTTTAACGTGTACGGCGACTAAGACTGCTGCAGGCCCGCACAATAGGGTGGGCCTGCCGCCAGGTTCGTATCCATGCCCCAAAATGGTGCATCCAACACGCTGCGGATCATTTCAGTGCAAAAGCAGCCATTTTTTGGGCTAAAAAATGCATAGTTAAGCGTTTCTGATGCAAAAAATCGGCCTTTCTGGTGCATAAATCTTTGCCCTTAAGGGGCGAATAATGGCACGATAACTGGCGTAAATAGTTCTAATAAACCCGTTAGAATGACAGTCTGTCGAGGATAGTTATGAAAAAACTGGCGTTGTCTCTCTCTTTAGCGCTGGCCCTTTCCAGCGTTTCCACAGTCTTTGCCGCCATTCCGCAAAAAATTCGTATTGGCACCGATCCGACTTATGCCCCCTTCGAATCGAAGAATGCGCAGGGAGAATTGGTCGGTTTTGATATCGATCTGGCAAAAGAGCTGTGTAAGCGTATTAATACCCAATGTACCTTTGTTGAAAACCCGCTGGATGCACTGATCCCCTCCTTAAAAGCCAAGAAAATCGACGCGATTATGTCTTCGCTGTCGATTACCGAAAAGCGCCAGCAGGAAATTGCCTTCACTGACAAGCTGTACGCGGCAGATTCGCGTCTGGTGGTGAAAAAAGGCAGCCCGGTAACGCCGGATCTCGCCACCCTGAAGGGTAAGCGCGTGGGTGTGCTGCAGGGGACGACTCAGGAAACCTATGGCAATGAGCACTGGGCGCCGAAAGGTATCGAAATTGTCTCCTATCAGGGGCAGGACAATATCTATTCCGACCTGACCGCCGGCCGTATCGACGCCGCGTTCCAGGATGAGGTTGCGGCCAGCGAAGGGTTCCTGAAACAGCCTATCGGTAAAGATTACCAGTTTGGCGGACCATCGATTAAAGACGAGAAGCTGTTCGGCGTCGGTACCGGTATGGGGCTGCGTAAGGAAGACAACGAACTGCGTGAAGCGCTGAATAAGGCGTTTGCAGAGATGCGTAAGGACGGCACCTACGACAAACTGGCGAAAAAATACTTCGATTTTAACGTATACGGCGAATAATTCTCACGCCTCGCCATTGCGTGCGTTTCGCGCGCAATGGTGAATGACAGACAGGGTAGGCAGCATGCTGTATGGGTTTTCACAGGTTATTTTGCAGGGTGCGCTCGTCACCCTGGAGCTTGCGCTCAGCTCGGTCGTTCTCGCCGTCCTGATAGGGCTGGCGGGCGCTGGCGCAAAGTTATCGAGCAACCGTCCTCTGGCGCTGGTATTTGAAGGCTATACCACACTGATTCGCGGCGTGCCCGATCTGGTGCTGATGCTGCTGATTTTCTATGGCCTGCAGATTGCGCTGAACAGCGTCACCGATGCGCTGGGCATGGCGCAGTTTGATATCGATCCGATGATCGCCGGGATTATTACCCTCGGCTTTATCTATGGCGCCTATTTTACGGAAACTTTCCGCGGCGCCTACCTTGCGGTGCCGAAGGGGCATATCGAAGCGGCTACCGCCTTTGGCTTTAGCGGCGGGCAGACGTTCCGGCGTATTCTGTTCCCGGCGATGATGCGCTACGCGCTGCCGGGGATCGGCAACAACTGGCAGGTTATTCTCAAGGCAACGGCGCTGGTCTCGCTGCTGGGGCTGGAGGATGTGGTCAAAGCCACGCAGCTGGCTGGGAAAAGCACCTGGCAGCCGTTCTATTTCGCCATCGTCTGCGGCCTGATTTATCTGGTGTTTACCACCCTTTCTAATGGCGTACTGCTGCTGCTCGAACGCCGCTATACCGTTGGCGTGAAGAGGGCTGACCTGTGATTGAAATTATTCAGGAGTACTGGAAATCACTGCTGTGGACCGACGGCTATCGCTTTACCGGCGTGGCGATTACCCTGTGGTTGTTGATCTCATCGGTGGTGATGGGCGGCATTCTGGCGGTGTTTCTGGCCATTGGCCGCGTCTCGAGCAATAAATTTATCCAGTTCCCCATCTGGCTGTTCACTTACATCTTTCGCGGCACGCCGCTGTATGTGCAACTGCTGGTTTTTTACTCCGGCATGTATACCCTGGAAATCGTCAAAGGCACGGAGCTGCTGAACGCTTTTTTCCGCAGCGGGCTAAACTGCACGGTGCTGGCGTTAACCCTGAATACCTGCGCCTATACCACTGAAATTTTCGCCGGGGCGATCCGCTCAGTACCCGCCGGAGAAATTGAAGCGGCACGGGCCTACGGCTTCTCGTCCGTCAAACTGTACCGCTGCATTATTCTGCCTTCCGCGCTGCGCATTGCGCTACCGGCCTACAGTAACGAAGTGATCCTGATGCTGCACTCCACCGCGCTGGCGTTTACCGCTACGGTGCCGGATCTGCTGAAAATCGCTCGCGATATTAACTCCGCGACCTATCAGCCGTTCACTGCCTTTGGCATCGCCGCGGTGCTCTATTTAATTATCTCGTATGTGCTGATTAGCTTGTTCCGTAAAGCGGAAAAGCGCTGGTTGCAGCATATCAAACCTTCTTCGACGCATTGAGAACGCCATGTCCGACAATAAATTAAACGTTATCGATCTGCACAAACGCTATGGGGAACACGAGGTGCTGAAGGGCGTCTCCCTGCAGGCGAAAGCCGGGGACGTTATCAGTATCATCGGTTCATCGGGTTCCGGAAAAAGTACCTTTTTGCGCTGCATTAACTTCCTTGAAAAACCGAGCGAAGGCACGATCGTCGTCAGTGGCCAGAATATTGGCCTGGTGCGGGATAAGGACGGCCAGCTGAAGGTGGCTGATAAGAACCAGCTGCGCCTGCTGCGCACCCGCCTGACCATGGTGTTCCAGCATTTCAATCTGTGGAGCCATATGACGGTGCTGGAGAACGTCATGGAGGCGCCGATTCAGGTGCTGGGCTTAAGCAAACAGGAAGCGCGCGATCGCGCGGTAAAATACCTGGCCAAGGTCGGGATTGACGAACGTCAGCAGGCGAAATACCCGGTGCATCTCTCCGGCGGCCAGCAGCAGCGTGTCTCGATTGCCCGCGCGCTGGCGATGGAGCCGGAAGTGCTGCTGTTTGATGAGCCAACCTCCGCGCTGGATCCGGAACTGGTGGGCGAAGTGTTGCGTATCATGCAGCAGCTGGCGGAAGAGGGAAAAACCATGGTGGTGGTGACCCACGAAATGGGCTTTGCCCGCCACGTCTCTTCGCATGTTATTTTCCTGCATCAGGGCAAAATTGAAGAAGAAGGGCATCCGGACGCGCTGTTTGGCGCGCCGAAAAGCCCGCGCCTGCAGCAGTTTCTGAAAGGGTCGCTGAAATAACCGGCTCACCCGGCGTCTGTAGGCGTCGGGTGAACTTCCCGCTCCAGCCGATAGATCCAGTCATCGTAATCGATGCCGTTCAGATGATAGGCTTTCTCCAGCACCTGGGTGCGCACAAAGCCTTGCTTCTCCAGCAGGCGCGATGAGCCATGATTTTCACTCAGCACCCAGGCATTGATGGCCTGCACCCCCAGCGTGCTGAAACCATAATCGCAGATCGCGCGCAGCGCTTCGCTGGCATAGCCTCTTCCCTGAGCCTGCGGTAACAGGGCGTAGCCGACGTCAGCCTCGTGCGGATTTTTCGGACTGATGCGGAGCCCTATATCGCCCAGCGCGTCGCCGCGTTTATCACGCAAAACAAACACCCCGGGATCGGCACAGCGGCTGGCAAATACGCTGCGTAGCGCCGTCTCGCTTAACACTTCCCCCATAAAACGCATCACCAGCGGATCCTGGCGCAGGCGCAGAAAAAAGGGCCAGTCATCGGTAACAAAGCGGGTAAGCGAAAGGCGTGGTGTGGTGATGGTTGTCATAAAGCAGTCAATACGCAGAAAGAAAAGCCTACCTTAGCACTTTGCTTCGCCAGGTAACATCGGCGAACCGGCCGGCTGGCGGTGAATTCAGGCGATTAAGGGCGCTGGTTGTCCTGAATATGGCGATGCTGCAGCGCCAGGGGGAGGCCATCCAGGCGTGGAGCATGAGCCAGCAGAATGGAATCAGGGGAGCCAATGCTCCCCTGTGTCAGCCATTAACTCAGCACATCCTTTAGCGCTTCTTCCAGATCGTACCAGCGGAAGGCGAAGCCAGCGGCTTCCAGACGCTTAGGCAGCGCGCGCTGGCCACCGAGCACCAGGACGGCAGACTCACCCATCAGCAGGCGAATAGCAGCGGCAGGAACGCGGAAAATGGCTGGTCGATTGAGCGCATGACCCAAGGCGTGGGCGAACTGTTCGTTATGCACCGGGTAGGGAGAAACCATATTGAACGGACCGCGTAGATCGTTATCCAGCAGCCACAGAATGCCGTTAACCATATCGTCGATATGGATCCAGGCCAGATACTGTCTGCCGCTGCCGATAGGCCCACCGAAGCCGAGCTTAAAGGCGGGCGTCATTTTGCCGAGAATACCGCCCCGCGGGGCCAGTACCACGCCGGTGCGCAGCAGGCAGACGCGGGTACGTTCGCTTTGCGCTTCGCAGGCAATTTGCTCCCAGCGGGCGCAAAGCTTATGGGTAAACTCATTGTGCGGTGGTTCTTCTTCGGTCACCACCACCTCGCCGAGATCGCCGTAGTAGCCGGTGGCAGACCCGCTGATCAGCACGGAGGGAGGCGTGTCGCTGGCGTGGATCAGGCCCACCAACCGCTGAGTGAGATCCCAGCGGCTATGGCACAAGCGTTGTTTCTGCTCGGCCGTCCAGCGTTTATCAGCTATGGGCTCACCTGCCAGATTAATAACGGCATCAATATCATTGAGGTGGTGATGGCCTTCGAAATCGCGCCACAGCGTGACGCGCGGATCGAGGCGGGCGCGGGCGCTATCCGGGTGCCGCGTGGAAACCGTGACGCTATGCCCCAGCTCCAGCAACCGGGGTATCAGATGTCGGCCAATCAGGCCGGTGCCACCCGTAAGCAGGATCTTCATACCACCTCCCTGACATCGTTATCGCCGCCAGCTCATGGTCATCGACACCGAGTCGGCATAGCGTAGCGCATGAAGTTTATCGATCTCCACTTCAGCATATGTGACCCAGTGATGTTCGCATGCGATATTCAGCACATCCTGAGTTAATTTTTCCAGCAACGAGAAACGGCCATTCTCAAGATGGCTGATGATGCGCTTGGTAATGGTGCGGTAGTTCAGCGCATCATTGATGTCTTCGCTATCGCGCGCCTTATCGGCGGGATAGTGAATCGCCACATTCACCACCACGTCCTGGCGGTTGGCGATCTCTTCCTCTTTAATTCCAATAAAAGTACGCAGGCGCAGGTTCTTAATACGAATAATGGCGTCTGGTTGAGACATTGCAGGCTTCCTCCGTGTTGTAAGTTCTGCAATCATACAACAAAGCGCGACGGGCGAGCAGGGGGTTAATAAGGCTGAATTTTTAGCATCGCTTCAATGGTCGCCGGTCGCTGCTTAATGCGCTCATACCAGTTATGCACCGCCGGATAGTTCGCCAGATCGATACGCTGTCGGACATGGTTGTTGACCCAGGGCCAGGCGGCAATATCGGCGATGCTGTAATGGTCGCCGCCAAGCCACGGACTGGCTTCGAGGCGGTGGTTGAGAACCCCGTACAGTCGCTGGGTTTCCACCTGAAAACGTTCAATAGCATAGGGCACCGTTTGCGGCGCCGAGTGGGCAAAATGCTGATTTTGTCCCAGCATCGGCCCAAGACCGCCGACCTGCCAGAATAGCCATTGCAGAGTAATATAGCGCTCCCGCAGCTCACCGCTCAGCAGCTTGCCGCTTTTCTCCGCCAGATAGAGCAGGATGGCGCCGGACTCGAAGACGCTCAACGGCGCTCCGCCATCGACAGGCATATGGTCGACAATCGCCGGGATTTTGTTATTCGGCGAAATCGCCAGAAACTGTGGATGAAACTGTTCCCCTTTGCCGATATCGACCCGAATTAGCCGATAGGCCAGCTGCGCCTCTTCGAGAAACAGGGTGATTTTGTGGCCGTTTGGGGTGGGTGCATAGTAGAGATCGATCATATTATTTCCCGCCGTCGTGGGTCGCAAACTGTTCGAGTATAGGTGAAGCTGCGCAACCCGGGAGGAAATCCGCGAGCGGCGCATCGGTCTGGAGGCAGCCACGTGATGCTGACGCGCGGACGAGCAGTGACATCCCCGGCAAGCCAGGCTATGTTGGCTTATTGTCCTGTCTACCATCCTTGAGGAAGCCATGAGCCAGCCTGTGATTACCCTGTGGTCCGATGCCGATTTTTTCTCACCGTATGTGATGTCTGTCTATGTCGCCCTGCAGGAAAAGAGCCTGCCTTTTAGCCTTAAAACCGTCGACCTGAACCGCGGCGAACATCTGCAGGCCGGCTGGACGGGCTATACCGCCACCCGTCGCGTACCGCTGCTGGAGGTTGATGATTTCGCGCTGAGCGAGTCCTCGGCGATTACCGAGTATCTGGATGAGCGTTTCGCCCCGCCGGAGTGGGAGCGCATTTACCCGCATGATCTGCAAAAACGCGCCCGCGCCCGGCAGATCCAGGCCTGGCTGCGCAGCGATCTGGTGCCGATTCGTGAAGAGCGATCCACCGCCGTGGTGTTTGGCGGGGTGAAAATGCCGGCCCTCAGCGAGGCAGGCAAGCAATCTGCGGAAAAACTGTTTACCACCGCCGCCATGCTGCTGGCCCACGGCGGGCAAAATTTATTTGGCGAATGGTCCATTGCCGACGCCGACCTGGCGCTGATGCTCAATCGTCTGGTTCTCAATGGCGATGAGGTGCCGGAGACGCTGGCCGATTATGCGACTTTTCAGTGGCAACGGGCCTCAATCCAGCGTTACGCCGCGCTTTCCGCCAAACGCGCAGGCTGATCGCCCGCCGCGCTTCCGCTATCATAGTGGCATTGTAACCAGTGGAGATGGAATCTATGAAACTGATGTTTGCCTCCGATATTCATGGTTCGCTGCCCGCTACGGAACGCGTGCTTGAACGATTCGCGCAAAGCGGCGCCAGGTGGCTTATTATTCTCGGCGATGTGCTCAATCACGGGCCACGCAATGCGCTGCCGGAAGGGTATGCGCCGGCGGAGGTGGCCGAGCGGCTTAACAGCGTGGCGGAGCGCATTATTGCCGTTCGCGGCAATTGCGACAGCGAAGTGGATCAGATGCTACTTCGTTTTCCCATGACCGCGCCCTGGCAACAGGTGCTCAGCGAACGCTACCGCCTGTTTCTGACCCATGGCCATCTTTATAGCCCGGAAAATTTGCCGCCGCTGGACGCTGGCGATGTTCTGGCTTACGGCCATACTCATATTCCGGTTGCGGAAAAACGCGGTGCGATCTACCTGTTTAATCCTGGCTCAGTGAGTATCCCGAAAGGGGGATATTCCGCCAGCTATGGGCTGCTGGATCAGGGGCGTCTGCAGGTTTTAGCACTCAATGATAATCAGGTTATTGCAGAGGTCGCAATTTACCCGTAATTTAGCCCTCAATCATAAAGACGCGCCGCGAGAGCGCTTTCAAAGTAAGGTTTCCTGATGGCGGAACAGAATCATTTGGCAAGCACAGAATGGGTCGATATTGTTAATGAAAACAATGAGGTGATAGCACAATCCAGCCGCGAGCAGATGCGCGCGCAGTGCCTGCGTCACCGGGCGACCTATATCGTCGTTCACGACGGAATGGGAAAAATTCTGGTGCAGCGACGCACCGAGACAAAAGACTTTCATCCGGGCATGCTGGATGCCACCGCCGGCGGCGTCGTTCAGGCCGATGAGCAACTGCTGGAGTCTGCCCGTCGCGAGGCCGAAGAAGAGTTAGGCATCGCGGGAGTACCGTTTGCCGATCACGGTCAGTTTTACTACGAAGATAAGTTCTGTCGCGTCTGGGGAAGCCTGTTCAGCTGCGTCTCGCATGGGCCATTTGCGCTGCAGGAAGAAGAGGTCAGCGAGGTGTGTTGGTTAACGCCGGAAGAGATCACCGCCCGCTGCGATGAATTCACGCCGGACTCGCTGAAAGCGCTGGCGCTGTGGATGACCCGTAACGCGGGTAATGAGTATGATGACGCGGAAGAGGGCGAGTAATACCGCAATCGCGCAGCAGCAACAGCTGCTCGCCTCCTGACGAAAAAAGGCAGCCATCTGGCTGCCTTTTGCTTTTATCTCAGCGGGGAATTACTTCTGCTGCTGAGCTGACTGGATCGCGGTCAGAGCGATGGTATAGACGATATCGTCAACCAGGGCGCCACGAGACAGGTCGTTGACCGGCTTGCGCATACCCTGCAGCATCGGCCCGATGGAGATCAGGTCGGCAGAGCGCTGTACCGCTTTGTACGTGGTGTTACCGGTGTTCAGATCCGGGAAGATGAACACGGTCGCGCGGCCAGCAACCGGCGAATTCGGCGCTTTGGATTTCGCGACGTCAGCCATGACGGCGGCGTCGTACTGCAGCGGGCCATCGATCATCAGGTCAGGACGTTTTTCCTGCGCCAGACGGGTCGCTTCGCGGACTTTCTCGACATCGCTACCCGCGCCGGAGGTACCGGTGGAGTAGGAGAGCATCGCTACGCGCGGTTCGATACCGAAAGCAATGGCGGAGTCAGCGGACTGAATAGCGATTTCCGCCAGCTGTTCTGCCGTCGGATCCGGGTTGATCGCGCAGTCGCCGTAGACATAAACCTGTTCCGGCAGCAGCATGAAGAATACGGAAGAGACCAGCGAGCTGCCCGGTGCGGTTTTGATCAGCTGCAGCGGCGGACGAATGGTGTTGGCGGTGGTGTGAACCGCGCCGGACACCAGGCCGTCGACTTCGTCTTGCTCCAGCATCAGGGTGCCGAGAACCACGTTGTCTTCCAGCTGCTCGCGAGCGACGGCTTCGGTCATGCCCTTGCTCTTACGCAGTTCGACCAGGCGAGCCACGTAGCTTTCGCGAACCACTTCCGGGTCGACGATTTCGATACCCGCGCCCAGCTCAACGCCCTGCGCTGCGGCAACGCGGTTGATCTCATCCGGGTTACCCAGCAGCACACAGGTGGCGATGCCACGTTCCGCACAGATAGCGGCGGCTTTCACGGTACGCGGTTCGTCGCCTTCCGGCAGGACAACGCGTTTGCCGGCTTTGCGCGCCAGCTCGGTCAGCTGGTAGCGGAAGGCTGGCGGGGAGAGACGGCGGCTGCGCTCGGAGGTCGCGGTCAGCGATTCGATCCAGTCGGCGTTGATGTAGTTGGCCA
>OGES01001757.1_pt1 | contig 16207 bp, 19 predicted proteins | sample 1570711 | NCBI WGS metagenome assembly OGES01 (sample SAMEA2582133, study PRJEB24529) | metagenome | biome: Human gut stool | place: China | collected 2011 | reverse complement strand
AACCTGTTTTATATGGTGTGTGCAGAAGTGTAGAAGATGCAATTGAATTGATTGAGAGTAATTAGATTTTATAGGAATTTAAAGGAGACTTAAAAAATGGAAATTGAACGTAAAAATATAAATTATAGAGACGGTGGTATTTTTCAAACAGGAAATGTGATTGAACATAATGGAGATTTTTATTTAGTATCATATCAGACTGATCCTGGCGTGTATGTAAAATATTTCCTTGTAGATTTGAGCAACGGATGGATGTATAAAAACAAAATGTATGATAGTTTGGAAGAATTATCAATGGAGTTTAATGTGGTAAAGCCTAGATTAGTCAAAGCTAAGCTAATTGCTGATTACAAACTAGATGGAAATACAGAAGATGAAGATACTGAGTAAATTATTAACTTGTTTGCTGACTATTACGTTTTTTGCAAATGTCGCAACTTTTATTTTAGGAATATTCTATTTCTTTGATTTTTTCCTATTCAAGTTGTGGATTGCTGAGTTAGTAACAACGCTTGTGATAGCAGGAATCAAAGTACATGTATCATATATGATTTTTGAATCAGAGGAGGAAGAAATATGATAAATCCAAATATGAAAAGAATGTTAGCAGAATTAAAACATGAATTTCCTGGAGTTTACGATCGTGTAAATCATGGATTGTACGTACTGGCAATTGATGAAGACGGCAAGGCTTATGAAGATGAACCAGGTTTTGAAGAAAAAATCGTTGAAGAAATCCAAATTATTTACAACGGAAATACAGTTTCTGTTTATCCGAATTACATTGATAAATGTTCAATTAGGTTTTTTACAGTCAAATATGAAGACTTAGATATTATCACTAAAGCCGTCGCAATTGTAGGAAAGCATTTAAATAAGATTAATTTCAAAACGCATTTATAATAAATCGATTTGTAACGATTGGGAGAATCGAGCTAAAGGAGAAAATAGCATGGATAACGGGAAATTTGTAGAATTATGTAAAGAATATGTGGTTAATTATGCTGCATTTATGAATTTAATTAGCATTAACCCACAAGTGAATATTAGTAAAGATGATGTGTATGTAGTGTGGCTGAATAGGACTTTACAGAACAACAAAGCACTATTGTCTACCACAGTGGAAGATGGCATGTATTACGAGATAACTTACAATGGCGATAAAAATGAAGTGTACTTTGACGTTTATAAGCACATTGAGAATAGAGAAATTAAATTAGGCGATGAATAATGGATTGGAAAAAGATATTAAAGTATATCTATGGTGCTGGTGATAGTAGTCATGGTAATATCGGTGTTCTACCAGAAAAGGGTAAAGGACCATCCTATCCTCCTAAACTACAAACAAAGATGCATGTAGATATCAATGGAAAAGAACACGATATGGATGAATATAATAGTGGTTGGGTGATGCGTACAAGTAGGGTCAGATACGAGTTAAGAAAACACGTAAACGAAGATAGAAAACAAGCAGTAAGCTTTAGGAGGCATTTAAGAATGAATGAAAATATTGAGAACATGTTTAAAGAACTAAAACGTGAATTTCCAGAAGATTTTGGATCGTATGATGGGTTGACAGTTGATGCTCTCGATTTTAAAGGCAACTATGATGACTACACTGATTTTGATGAAACACTTTTATTTGATTTAGAAGTTTGTTACAAAGATCAAACTATCACTATTAAAAGATATTATAAAGAAATCTGGGAAATCGAAGATGAGAATTATATAAAATCTGAGTATTTTAGAGAAATTGGAAAGATTTTAAGTATTGTTATGAAGCATTTAGGTAGAATCGAGTTCATTTAATTTGCCACGATTATATAAATTGAGTCAAAAGGAGAAAAGACCATGAACGATAATTTTGACAACATGTTTGAAGAGTTAACGAAAGAGCTATACGAAAATGGCAGATTAGTTCTTTTAATCAAGCATTTTGATGAAGAAACAAATAAAAAGAGAATATCGTGTTTTGATTTAAACAAAGAAAATATTATTGGATACTCAATAGATGATGAACTTTAGAAAGGTGTTGATAAGTTGTGGGTAACAAAGTTACAGCAATAGATAGACTAGCTGAATTAATAAAAGAATATGATTTTCCACTCAATTCTTTAGTAAATACTATGAATCGCATATCTTCGTGGCAAGGAAACACAAACGATGATCCTTATTTATGGCAACAGGTCAGATACTTTGAAGAACTTATCAAGCAAGGATATGTAACAAAAAGAAAATAGAAATTAAAAAGTGTATAGGCTTAGCGTTTGTAACAGGACGTTAAGTCATAGGTAGTGATATTGCTGATGAGCTACAAAAACACCAAAAATTTATTAGAAAAGGTAGGTGGAGTTTTCCTTTCCCGTTATTTTATACCGTAGCAATTTAGCAGCATTACTACCGTTTGGGTTTGACCCTACTTCATCTTTTTAAATACACAAAAGCTACAGGATAAATAAATTGAGAGGAGTAAAACTCCGTAACATGTTCTTCGTAAACCTGTAGCTATCAGCCCTGCATTAGCACGATTTGAGACTATCGCACGTTTTGAGGGCGTGGCAGGGCTTTAGCTAGCTATAAATATGAGAAAGGATTGATTAGATGAAATTATATTTAGTTGAATATTTTATTAATAATAAACTGCATAACATGATTGTTAGAGCTAAAAATTATATGGAAGCTGAGACTCAAGTTAATGTATCTGTGATAGCTAACATTCATGATGATAATTTTTAATAAAAAGCACGCTCCCTTGGAAACGTGCCACCTAATATCGATAATTAATTATACCATAGGAGCGTGCTTAACTTGGAAGAATTAATGATACCCGGAATGAAAAACATTGACTATGATAAAACAGCTGATAACGTAGCAAAGTTTCTAACTGACAAACGTTACTATCCAAGACTATACAAGATATATCAACAGGCAAGTCCAGAGTTTATACAAAGTCCAAGTTTAAGTGGTATGCCTGGTGGAAGTATAGGAAATAGTAATGAAGAAAAATTAGTGAAATATCTGTATGCTAAGTCAATAGTTGATGGAGTTGCTGATACATACGATAAAGGGTCAGTAGAGTTGAAAGTAGTGCTAGATAACACATTAGGAAAAATATCAGCAGTTGAAGCAATGGGGAATTTACATTTTGAAAAAACTACTTTATTATATAGAAGCGTGAGTAATCGCACAGGTATTAAACAGATATGGAAAGGATAGAAAAGTGAAGAACATACAGGACAAAAAGAAAAAGAATTTCAAGGAATTTCTGCACAAATTTTTTAAGATATTTATTATCATATTCGGAGCGGCAATTGCAATCAATCTGATTGTGATCGGCGTGCTGTTCCTGATTCATACAAATAAGCTGGCGGACGAGCGGGGGTATCTGAATCCGAAAGGCCAGATGGTTGAGGTGGATGGAAATAACATCCATGTGATTGTGGATGGAAATGAAAAATCAGATAAAACGCTTGTATTTATCCACAGCAACGGTATCACGGATGATTCGGTAGCTCTGGAACCGCTGTTTGGAAAACTACAGGATTACCGTCTGGTATACATGGATCGGAGTGGATTTGGCTATAGCGGTACAGCGAAGACGGACAAAGATATTGAAAGTATTGTCGAAGAGATGCGCAGCGTGCTCGCGGCGCTTTCCATAGATGGGCCATATGTGCTTGTTCCGAATGGAATTGCGGGTCTTGAAGCAGTTTACTGGGCAGATCTGTATCCACAGGAAGTGGAATCAATCATTGGAATCAACATTTCGGTAGCAAATGATTTTGAGGGTATCACAGAAGAGCAGTATTGCGGATTTTTTAATTATCTGATGGTAAAATTTGCTGCCATTGGTGGGCAGAGGTATGTTAAGAGTGTGTATCCGGATAATATCGGAGCTGTGTATACAGAAAAACAGATGATAACAAGAAAAGCCTTGATATCGAAGAACTTCTATACGCAGGATATGTATGAGGAGGATCTGCATGCGGTTGCTAATGCGGCAAAGGTGAAAGAAGCCGGTTTCCCGACGGATATACCGATGCTTGTGATTTTTTCGAATCCGCTCATGCGCCCGTATATTGACGATGATGCATCTGTGCGTGAAGAATACGAGGGGGCTCTTGAAGAAGTGTACGGAACACAGACGGATGCCAGCGCATCGGATGCGGATAAGATAGATTATGTCGGACAATATAACGCGTCGAGAAAAGAGTATTTCTCACAGTTTGCGAATGTTGAGATGGACGAGATGTCCGGACCGTCCAGGATTTATACATATGATCCGGAAGGCGTAGCCCAGAGGATTATTGCATACCTCTCGAGATAATGGAATTGGCACATATCTGCCAATTTATGGTGATAATGCACAAAAATGTGAAGAAAAAGTGAAAAAGTACTTGCATAGTTGGTAAATATGTCCTATAATAACATTAGTCATAGCGGAGTATGTTATGATATTTCACAATTAACTATGGAACCGACAGCTTAAGGCTGGAATAATAACAGGTTCAAACACGTCTCATTTGGCTGATATATTGTGAGTTTTGTTTAAGTTGCACGTAGATAATACTGATTATTGAGGGATTTACCTATGGAATGTTTAATGAAAACTGATGATATGGAAGTCGATATGACAAAAACACATTAAAGGAGGGTTTTTTTGTGAAGAAATTTAAGAAAGCAATGGCATTGTCATTGGCACTTGCAATGGGTCTTTCACTTGTAGCTTGTGGCGACAAGAAGGAAGAGACTACAACAGAGGCTACAACAACAGAGGCTACAACAACAGAGGCTGCTGCAACAGATGACGCTACAGCAGATGATGCATCTGCATCTAACGCAGAGGTATCTCTCCCAATGCCTGCTGAAGACAGCGATCCAATCTATGTTTACTCATGGAACACAGAGCTTGGTGACAGACTTCAGTATGTAAAGGACAAGTATCCTCAGTATGCTGATCTTATTCAGTATGAGAACCTTGGTCTTGGCGGAACATCTGATGAGTACAAGAGTGCTATTGAGAACGCTATCGCTAATGGCGGAGACAAGGTACCTTCAATCATAGCATGTGATGATGATGTAGCTCTGTACTTCCTGAACTCAGAAGCTATCGTTCCTGTTGAGGATCTTGGCATCACAGCTGATATGTACAGCAACGCTTACCAGTATACAGTTGACTACGCTACAATCGATGGCAAGCTCAAGGGTATGTGCTGGCAGGCAACACCTGGATGTTTCATCTACAGAACAGATATCGCTAAGGAAGTTCTTGGAACAGACGATCCAGCTAAGGTTCAGGAGTATGTAAAGGATTGGGATACATTCCTTGATACAGCTGAGACAATGAAGCAGGCTGGTTACAAGATGCTTTCAGGTCCTTCAGATGCTAAGAAGCCTATCATCGATCAGAGAACATCTGCATGGGTAGAGAACGACACAGTTAACATCGACCCAGTTATCACAGAGTATCTTGAGTTCGCTAAGAAGCTTTATGATGGTGAGTATACAAACAACAATGCTCAGTGGTCAGATGGCTGGAACACAGACTTTACAGCTGATGTATTTGGCTACTTCGGATGTACATGGTTCACTTACTGGTCAATCAATGACAAGGAAGGTTCTGAGACATACGGAAAGAGAAATATGTGCCAGGGTCCTACAACATATCACTGGGGCGGTACATACCTTGGTGTAACAGATCAGTGTCCTAACAAGGAACTTGCTGCACTTGTTCTTTACACACTTTGCTGTGATACAGATACAATGTACAAGCTCTCTGATGAGACTCTTGACTTCGTAAACAACAAGGCAGCTGTAGAGAAGCTTATCGCTGATGGTAAGGGCGAGTCTCCAGTACTTGGTGGCGCTAACCCACTTCAGACATGGGCTGACAATGCAGAGAAGATCAACCTTCAGTATGCAACAGAGTACGATTCAACATTCAATGGTTACCTTGACAATGCTTCAGAGGCATACAACTCAGGCGAGCTTAAGACTGTTGATGACGCTGTAGCTAAGATTAAGGAACTTATCAAGGATGGTTACCAGAACCTTACAGTAGAGTAATTTACTGGCAACAATAATTGATATGAAATTATGGTTATGCACCGGGTTCGCCCCGGTGCATAATTTAAAAAAAGATACCGCTGTTAGGCATTTTATAGAGGACATTCGATGGAGTGTCTTCTATAAAATGTCTAACGGGGGACGCGAAAACATATGTTAAAAATTATGAAAAGGTTGGGGAAGTGAAATCATGAAGAAAAAGACAGTTGAATATGGTAAGTATGGATACTTCTTCATACTGCCATTCTTCTTAGTATTTTTTGTATTCCAGCTTTACCCGTTGATTTATACTTTCTATCTTAGTTTCGTTGAGTATTACCAGATTAAACTTGGAAAATTCCAGGGTCCAAACTTTAATGGACTTAAAAACTATATCATGGTATTGGCAACGACAGAGGGTAAAGGTAGTGATCTGAAGGTTGTTTCATGGTTTGATACCATGACAGTTAAGTCAATCGGCAACACACTGAAGATTTGGGTTTTGAACTTTATTCCGCAGATTCTTCTGGCATTGCTTTTGGCTTCCTGGTTTACAGATACGGTTGTAAAGTTAAAAGGACAGGGCGCGTTCAAGATTATGATGTTCATGCCGAACATTATCACTGCATCTTCCATCGCCGTTTTGTTCTATAGTTTGTTCAATGCTAATGGCCCTATTACTATGATGCTCCAAAATGCGCATATTATTAGCGAAAAGTATGACTTCATGGAGAAACCGGGCGGAACAATTGGTTTGATTGCATTCATGCAGTTCTGGATGTGGTATGGTAACTCAATGATTGTCCTTATTGCGGGTATCCTGGGTATTAGTCCATCCCTCTATGAAGCAGCTATGGTAGATGGTGCGAACAGTAAGCAGCAGTTCTTTAAGATTACATTGCCACTGTTGAAGCCGATTATCCAGTACAACCTGGTTACATCCGCAATCGGTGGTCTGCAGATGTACGATATTCCACCTCTGTTCAACGTTGACCAGTCATTCAATGGTAAGCCGAACTTTGCATCAGAGACAATTACAATGTGGATTAAGTCACTTGGATTCACATCTAAGGATTATGGTAAAGCAGCAGCTTCATCTATCGTTCTGTTCATTGTAACATTAGTAATCAGTATTGTCTTCTTCGCTGTTACCAAGGATAGACAGCCGAAGCAGAAGCATGCTGTGATTCGATAAGGGGGTGTGCGAATAATGGCTAAAAACGCAGAAGTTGAATCGAGCTACTCAGGACGTATTCGTGCAACGAAGATATTTAGAACAATCATTTGCGTGTTGTTATGTATTATCAGTATCTTTCCGTTTTATCTGATGATCATCAACTCAACATTGGATTCTATTACAATTAAAGCTGGTGTGCACCTGCTTCCGGGTTCATTTGCACAGTTGGGAGAGAACTTTACAAACCTGATGAAGAAGGCAGAGGGTGTTGGTACATCACTTTGGGGCGCTATGCTTCACAGTGCAATTATTTCTGTACCGGCAACAATCCTTACAGTTTATTGTTCTACATTGACAGCTTACGGACTTACAGTATATAACTTCAAGTTGAAAAATGCAGCACATACATTTATTATGGCAATCATGATGATTCCTGCACAGGTATCTATCATTGGTTTCATGCAGTTTATGATGAAGATTAATCTGTATGATTCTTACTGGCCGCTGATCATCCCGGCAGCAGCTTCACCTGCTACATATTACTTTATGAAGCAGTATATGGCAACGGGTCTTTCACTTGAGATTATCGAAGCTGCCAGAATTGATGGTTCTGGAGAGTTCTCTACATTTAATAAGATTGCATTACCTTTGATGAAGCCGGCTATGGCTACACAGGCAATCTTTGCATTCATCACTTCATGGAATAACTTGTATACACCTTCTATGATGTTGACAGATACAGCAAAGAAGACATTGCCTATGTTCATCATGGCTCTTCGTTCAGAGCAGTTCAGACAGGATTATGGTGTTATCTACCTTGGTCTGTTCCTGACAGTATTGCCTATCTTCATTGTATACTTCACATTATCAAAGTACATCATTGCCGGTGTAGCTCTTGGTGGTGTAAAGGAGTAATTTCAAGGATTTTAAAAGGATCGCGCAAGCGGTCCTTTTTTTATGCCTGATAAATGATCGCTTTCTGTGTATTTACTGTGAAAAGAGTTGACGATAGACAAAAAGAAAAGTAAAATAGAACATGCATATAAAGAAAGGGTTGGAGGACCAAAATGATTAAAGGTAAAAAGTATTTAAAGAAACAGGCGGTTGCTTCTGTGCTTGCATTGAGCATGGCTGCAGCATCGTTGACTGGTTGTAGTAATGGACTGAGCAGTTCGAAGAAGGAATCGTCCAATGTCGGTACGATGACACAGGAAGAGGCATCTACAACAAAGGTCATGGTGATTGGCGATTATGATATATATATGGATGAACTTCTGGTGTATGCGATTCAGGCAATGGTTACGAACAATGGAACACTGGCATCAGTAAAGGCAAATCCGGATACATACAAGGAACAGACGTTGTCTTTGATTCGTACGACCAAGATTTTGTACGATGTTACCCAGCATAATGATGTAACGTTGGATGATAGTGATATGGAAACAACGAATAATACAATTGATAATTTCCTTGGCTCGATGCCGGATGGACTTCTGGAGAAGTATGGTATCTCAGAGGACGTTGTCCGCAAGGTATTTACAGAACAGACATATGTGTCTAAATTTGAGAATGATATCAAGAATGATATGGGTAAAAAGGTGCAGTCTGATATAGAAGAGAAAGTGAAGGATTACAATTTCACAATCTTTGATTATATTCTGTTCCCGACTGTTGAGACAACGGAAGACGATGTCCCTGCAACAAATACAGATGGAAGCTATAAATACGTGAGTGATGATGCCAAGGAGAAGGCTAAGGAGAATGCGGAGGCACTGCTCGAGGAACTGAAAGCTGGCGGAGATGCAGCTTCGCTTGCACAAAAGTATGGCGTATCAAATTACTATTTCGAGAGAACCGGATATGTTGGAAGCTTTACTGACAGCGTGAACAAAGCTGTTGAGAATTTGAAGGCTGGTGAGTGCTCCGGTGTGTTGGAAGAGGAGCTTGGATATGCGGTGATTCATATGAAGTCGGATCATGATGAAGAGCTGCTGAAGAACTATGCATATGCGGTTGCGAGTGATACAGTAGACAGCCAGTTCGAGAAATTGGAGACACAATGGTTGAGTAGTATCGAAGTAGACCCGGAGAAGGATATGGAAGGCACTGTGTGGGCAGATTATGATTTGTCTGGGTTGGCACAGTCCCTGGCTGATGGCGGATTGTTAAATGGAGCTTCTTCCACATCCAGTGCCGGATCGAACTAAATATGATTTATTAGTCAAAGATACAAATACGGAACAGTTTGCGACAGACTGTTTCGTATTTTTTTGTAAAAAAATAAAGGGAAAATGAGAAAAGTGTGGAATATATTATATAGGTGAGTTTTGACATGAACGAAAGGGAAAAAGATTGACAATTCGAGAAGAATTAGAAAAAAGAGAACATCAAATCTATCGTACATGTGCCTGCTTTGCGGATCGGACAAAAGGACGAGTAAGGCAGGAAGAAAAATGCGATTTGCGTACAGAATTTCAGAGAGACCGGGATCGGATTTTGCATTCCAAATCATTCCGTCGGATGAAACATAAGACGCAGGTTTTTTTGTCTCCGGGCGGAGATCATTACCGAACCAGACTGACACATACGCTGGAAGTTGCGCAGATTGGACGGACGATTGCCAGATCTCTGTTTTTGAATGAGGATCTGGTTGAGGCGATTGCTTTGGGACATGATCTTGGACATACGCCGTTTGGTCATGTTGGAGAACGGGCACTCTCTAAGTATACATCCAAGCCATTCTGTCACAATGAGCAAAGTATTCGGGTGGTGGAGCATCTGGAGAAAAATGGCGCGGGATTGAATCTGACATGGGAAGTACGGGATGGCATTTTGAATCATCGGAGTGCATGCGAACCGGCGACTTTGGAAGGAAAGATTGTCCGTTTGTCAGACAAAATAGCATATGTCAATCATGATATTGATGATGGAATACGTGCGGGGATATTGACAGAGGAGATGTTGCCGGTTGAGTGTACAAACCTTTTGGGGCATAGTACACGTGACCGTATCAATACATTGATTCATACGGTTGTTACAGCGAGCCATGATGTGGAAGATGTGGTTTTGCCGAAGGAATATCAGCAGGCGTTTCAGGAACTGCGCAGATTTATGTTTCAGGATCTGTATACCAATCCTGTTGCAAAAAGCGAGGAAGTGAAGGCAGAGCGCCTGATAGGTATGCTGTATGAAGAGTTTATGGAGCATGAAGACTGGTTGCCGGCAGAATATCAGAGATTTATTGAACAGGGAGAACCGAAGGAAACAGTGATCTGTGATTATATAGCAGGAATGACGGATAATTATGCGATTGATATGGCAAAGAAGATATTTATTCCGAAGTCGTGGAGCAAGGAATAACCATAGAGTCGCTCAAAATCCGTTGATAAGAATAGAGGAAGACAGTTGTATTATTCAGAAGATATAATTGAAGAGGTTCGGAGCCGCAATGATATTGTGGATGTGATCGGTGGATATGTGACCTTGAAACGCCGGGGAAATTCCTATATGGCGTGCTGCCCATTTCACCATGAGAAAACACCCTCCTTCCATGTAAACCGGGATAAGCAGATGTATCATTGCTTTGGTTGCGGCGTTGGAGGAAATGTGATCACGTTTGTGATGGAATATGAGAACTTCTCGTTTCCAGAAGCACTCAAGATGCTGGCGGAGCGTGCGGGTGTTGCTTTGCCAGAACAGAATTATTCCAGGGAACAGCGGCAAAGAGAAAATTATAAGATGGTTCTGAAGGAGATGAACCGGACAGCAGCGATTTATTTTAATTATTTACTGACTGCGACCTCGGCCGGTAAGCACGCACTGGAATACTATCATGACCGGGGATTCTCGGACGAGACGATTCAGCGGTTTGGGCTAGGATACGCGAATATTTATGAAAATGATTTGTACCAGTATTTGAAGAAACAGGGGTATACGGATGCACAGATGAAGGATTCCGGATTGGTGCGGATTGATGAACGCCGTGGCGGGCAGGATATGTTCTGGAACCGCGCGATGGTGCCGATAATGGATATCAATGGAAAAGTTGTCGGCTTTGGAGGACGTGTACTGGGGGATGGAACACCAAAGTATATTAACACCAAGGAAACGGCAGTTTTTGATAAGAGTCATACATTGTTTGCAATGAATATTGCCCGCAGATCCAAACGGCGGGGAATCATTTTATGCGAGGGATATATGGACGTCATCGCTATGCATCAGGCGGGCTTTGATAATGCGGCGGCATCTCTTGGTACGGCACTTACAATGGGACATGCAACAATTGTAAAACGATATACCGATGAGGTATATCTGGCGTACGATAGCGATGGCGCGGGTCGCAAGGCGACGATGAAGGCGATTGGCATTATGCGGGAAGTTGGAATATCAACCAGAATTATTGATCTGAAGCCGTATAAGGATCCGGATGAGTTCATACATAATCTTGGAAAAGAAGCATTTGAAGGACGGATTGCTGATGCGGTGACGGGAATTGTATTTGAGATTGACGGCATTGCACAGGGGTATAACCTGAGAGATCCGGAAGAGAAAATCCGTTTTACAAAAGAGGCGGCAAAACGATTATCTGCATTAGATGAACCGGTCGTCCGGCATAGTTATATTGAGGCGGTCGCTGAGAAGTACAAGATAGATGCAGCAGATTTGAAAGCAATGGTGACAAGGTATGGAACGATTGGATTGCAGACGCAGACAACCAATATGGATGACACGGCGCGTCCAGTGATTGCGACGCCGCCACCGGAAGGAAATCGGAATCCAAGGGATGAAGCGGCTGATCGGGAGACGCAACCACAACGGTTGCTGCTCACATGGATGGTTGGAAAGCCAGAGCTGTTTGGACAACTTGAAGGAATTCTGACGGAGGAGGACTTTATTGATGAGGATTACCATACGGTAGCCAAACGGTTGTTTGACCAGTACCGCGATAGCGGAACAGTGAATCCGGCGGCAATCGTAAATCTGTTTGAAGATATAGAAAAACAACGTCTGGTTGCAAAGATTTTGCAGACAGAGCTGGATGTGGAGATCACTGAGGATGAAAAAGAGCGGGTGATCAATGATTTAGTGAGAAAAGTCAAGATGGCGCGGATTGATTATGAACTTGCGCATATTGCTGACAATCCGGAGAAACTGCCGGAGGTAATTGCTGAAAAGGCAAGACTCACGAAATTGCATATTTCGTTAAAGAATGGATAGAATATAATCACAATGGAAGGATGGAACCTAAAATGGCAAAGAAAGTAACAGATAAGGACACAAAGCAGACAACAAAGGCGACAAACGAGAATATCATGAATTCAGACCAGATGAAAGAGCATCTGGACAATCTTGTCGATATGGCGAAGAAAAATGATAACACATTGATTGACACAGAAATCGTCAACTATTTTGTTGGAAAGCCGGATATTGAGCTTAATACAGATATGATGACAAAAATCTTCGATTATCTCGATGAACACCATGTCGCTGTTTTGTCAGAGACAGAGGAGGACGATGAGATCTTAGATGACATGATTCTGGAGGACGCAGAGGACGCAGATATTGACATTGAGAAGATTGATCTCTCTGTACCAGACGGTGTCAGCATCGAAGACCCGGTTCGTATGTATCTGAAGGAGATTGGTAAGGTGCCATTGCTGACGGCGGAGGAAGAGATTGAACTGGCAAAGCGGATGGAGGCCGGTGATGAAAAGGCAAAGCAGAAGCTGGCAGAGGCGAACCTCAGACTGGTTGTCAGCATTGCAAAACGTTATGTTGGTCGTGGTATGCTGTTTCTGGATCTGATTCAGGAAGGTAACCTTGGTTTGATCAAAGCTGTTGAGAAGTTTGATTATGAAAAAGGATATAAGTTCAGTACGTATGCAACATGGTGGATTCGCCAGGCAATCACAAGAGCAATCGCTGATCAGGCAAGAACAATCCGTATTCCAGTGCATATGGTAGAGACAATCAATAAGCTGATTCGCGAGTCCAGACAGCTTCTGCAGGAACTTGGAAGAGAACCATTGCCGGAGGAGATCGCAGAGCGTATGGGAATCTCTGTAGAGCGTGTACGGGAGATCTTAAAGATCTCACAGGAGCCTGTATCTCTGGAGACGCCAATTGGTGAAGAGGAAGATAGTCATTTAGGCGATTTTATTCAGGATCAGAATGTACCAGTGCCGGCAGAGGCGGCAGCGAGCAACTTACTGCGTGATCAGTTAAATGAGGTGCTTGATACACTGACAGAACGAGAACAGAAGGTATTGCGTTTGCGGTTTGGTATGGATGATGGACGTGCAAGAACGTTGGAGGAAGTTGGTAAGGAATTCCAGGTTACAAGAGAGCGTATCCGTCAGATTGAGGCAAAGGCACTTCGTAGATTAAGACATCCTAGCAAGAGCAGAAAATTGAAGGATTACCTGGATGCCAATGACTAATATGCAGAATCGGGACAAGAAAATACCATTGTCAAACCGTATGCAGTCGATTCTTGCGATGCTTCAGCAGGAAAAGCTGTCCCACGGGAAGATTCCGTGTGTGGCGGATATTGGCTGCGATCATGCGTTTGTATCAATGGCATGTGTAAGAGATGGCTTGGCAGAGCGTGTTATAGCGATGGACGTGCGGAAAGGACCACTCTCCATTGCGCAGACACATATTCAGGAATATGGATTTGCAAAAAGTGTAGAAACGAGATTATCCAATGGGTTTGAAGCTATGGAACCGGGCGAAGCAACATGGGCGGTGCTTGCCGGAATGGGCGGAGAACTCATGAAAACTATTCTGCAAAATGGAAAAGCACATCTGGATGCGGGGATTGGGCTGATTTTACAGCCTCAGTCAGAGCCGCAGGCGGTCAGATCGTATCTGCAGGAAGAGCGGTACATAATCATAGATGAAGATTTTTTGCAGGAAGATGGAAAGTTTTACACAATAATCAAGGCAATAAAAAACACGGGAACGAAGAAACTGCCACAGATGGATAATGTGGAATTGAAGTATGGTCCGGTGTTGCTTCGGAAGGAAAATCCGGTTTTTCAGGAATATTTGATGGAAGAACAGCATAAAATGCAGGAATTGCAGAATCGTTTATCTCTGCAGGATACAGTATCTTCGAAACGAAGACGGAAAGAGTTGGAAGAGGAGCTTTTGTTGCTTGCGCGCGCGATGACGTGGAATCATGGATGAGATGAGAGAATGCGGTGTGATGAGATTATCCGGTTGTTGGAGAAGAAAGCACCCATCGAGTATGCGATGGATTGGGATCATGTAGGATTGCTGGTAGGCAGGCGGGACAAAGAAGTTCATAAGCTGATGCTGGTTGTCGATGTTACAGAAGAGATTGTGGATGCTGCGGTCGCGCAGAACGTAGATATGATTGTATCCCATCATCCGATGATTTTTGGCCAAGTCGATCGCGTAAACGATGAGACTGTGCTGGGACGGAAGATTTTGAAGCTGATTGAACATGGGATTGCCTGCTATGCGATGCATACGAATTTCGATACGATCGGCGGTATGGCGAAGGAAGCAGCAGCGATGCTTGGACTTCAGAACATGGAAGTGCTGGAAGAAACGAAAGATGGCGAAGGAATTGGCGAGGTTGGATATCTTCCGGCAGCGACGACTGTAACAGCGCTTGTAGTTTTAATCAAAGAGAAATTTGATTTAAAAAATGTGATATTGTATGGAAATCCAAATGACACAGTGGAAAAAATTGCGATCTGCCCTGGCTCTGGCAAGAGTGTGATCAATGAGGCGGTGCAGAAAAAAGCAGATTGTCTGATTACAGGAGATATCGGACATCATGAAGGGCTGGATGCAAATGAGATGGGGCTTACGATTCTGGATGCGTCCCATTATGGCTTGGAACATATATTTATGCATATCATGTATGAATATCTAAAAGGATATTGTATGGATGTTGAAATTGGAATCGCGGACGTTGGGGTGCCGTTTTCGATTTTATAGATGTGCGTGAAAGGAGTGGGTGTTATGGAAAAAATCAAGGTTACGATGGACGGAAAAGTGTATGAGGTGGATAAATTTTCTGCAATCACGGAATTTGTACACGCGCATATGCAGGAGAATAAGCAGAAGTATGTGCTTGCATTTTGCAACCGGAAGCTTTGCGAGCTTGGAAAGCTGTTAGACCGAGATGTGGAATTGAAGCTTGTAGAGAAGACTTCTGTAATTGGTATGGATACATATAAGCGAAGCTTGACATTCCTTATGGTGAAAGCATTTTCGGATGTTATGGGAAGCGGTTACAGCGTTAAGGTAATGTATTCGCTTGGCAAGGGGTATTATTGCAGATTGCTGAAGAATTTCCGCGAGGGTGACCGTATGGTATCGGAGGAAGTTCCGGTGACAAAAGATATCTTATTCCGCGTGAAAAATCGTATGAATGAATTGGTTCGTAAGGATATTGCGATCATCAAGGAGTCGGTTTCCACAGAGGAAGCAGTACAGCGGTTTGCAAAACAGGGACGCTTTGATAAGGAACGTTTATTCCGATACAGACGTGTGTCTAAGGCAAACCTGTACAGTATTGAAGATTATGAGGATTATTTTTATGGATATATGGTACCGTCAACCGGTTATATAACCTGTTATGATCTTGTTCCGTATGATACGGGATTTATGCTGATGGCACCAACACGGGAAGAACCGGAAATCATACCGGAGTTTGAACCACGGGAGAAACTATTCTCTGTATTGAAGACGTCGGATGAGTGGAGCCAGACGCTGGATGTCAGCAATGTTGGACAGCTGAATGAGTGTATTACAAAGGGAGATATCCGGGAACTGATGCTTGTCCATGAGGCATTGCAGGAAAAACAGATTGCACAGATCGCTGATATGATCCGCGCAGGGGAAAAGAAGATTGTTTTAATCGCAGGACCGAGTTCTTCCGGAAAAACGACATTTTCTCATCGATTAAGTGTACAGCTTCGTGCACATGGTCTGCGTCCGTATCCC
>OGES01001754.1_pt1 | contig 16238 bp, 19 predicted proteins | sample 1570711 | NCBI WGS metagenome assembly OGES01 (sample SAMEA2582133, study PRJEB24529) | metagenome | biome: Human gut stool | place: China | collected 2011 | reverse complement strand
GAGCGAATTTACGAAGGGCTGAGTTAGGTTTTTTAGGTGTCATTGTTCCAACACGAGTTGCAACACCACGTTTTTGTGGTGAAGAAACGTTTGTTTGAACTTTTTTATGACTGTTGTAACCAACGTTCAAAGCTGGTGATTTAGATTTTTCTACTTTTGATTTACGCGGTTTGCGAACCAATTGGTTAATTGTAGGCATCTACATTTCTCCTGTATTTTTTTAATTTTGGTGATGATACACTTGGTGACAGCTATCATCTACGTGTACTTTTGCAACATTTGTCAGCACGTCTCTGTACACTTTTGAGAGACCAAAAGTAAAAAGTACCGTCTATTAGTATAACACGACGGCACTTTCTTTGTCAATATATTTTTTATAGTTTCCCTATTGAAATCCCAGCTATTGTCCAGTAGTATTTGTGGTTGGGACACTTGCTCCGTTTCCGTTAGTCGTTGGAGTTTGAGCTGAATTGGTCTCAGCCTGTCCTGTGGTAGCTGAAGCTGCTGGTGCTTGATAGGTTTGAGGATAAGTTTGTTGGTACGTTTGCCCTGCATCTGTTTGAGGCGTCACAGCATTTTGACTTTCTGTAGCAGCTGCTTCGCTGGCTTCACGCGCAGCAATCGCATCACTGACTGCCTTGATTCGTTGTTGAAATTGGGCTTTTTGAGCTGCGTCTTTCAACTTGTCTACTTTTTCCTGAGCAGCTGTTACATTAGCTGTTGTCTGCTCCGCTTCCAGTTTTTTAACAGCCTCTTCTGCCTCTTGTGCAATTTTGGCTTGCTCTTTTTTCTCTTTTTCTGCTTTCGATTCTGAAGATTTTGATGTTGAAATGGTTCGCCTTACAGTCGGAGCAGCTGCACGCATCGCGTCATCTTGCTTTTTAACGAAAAACAATCCCGCAGCAAGAATGAGCGCCAAAACTGTAACAATCGAAATTCTCAGCCACAAGGAGCTTTGATCCAATTTATCCAATATATTTTTCAAATTTTCACCTCATCTATTTGTCAAAAATATTGCCAACTTCTACGCTGATTTTATTGGACTTCACATCAATAGCTGTCACTTTCAACAATGATTTGTAATCCAAATGTTCACGCTCCGTTTGTGCATTTTCCGCAAAGACTGCTACACCAGCTAACTCTGAATCAAATTCTCGTAAAAGACTAATCATACCATTGACTGTCCCACCACCTTTTAAGAAATCATCTACTATTAAAACACGGCTTCCAGCTTTCAGGCTGCGTTTCGACAAGAACATCTTTTCAATACGGTCACCGCTCGAACCTGACACATAATTGACGCTAACCGTCGATCCCTCTGTGATTTTCAAGTCGCGACGAACAATGACAAATGGAACATTTAACACATTTGCCACTGCATTTGCCAACGGCACTCCTTTTGTAGCAACAGTCATTACGGCATCAATTTTTTGATTTCGAAACGTCTTGGCAATAATGCGCCCAATGTTATTTAATATAGAAGGCGTACTCAACAAATCCGACAAATAAATGTAGCCGCCAGGTAAAATCCGATTGCTTTCAGACAATTTCGTGCGGAGGTCTTCCACCATTGCTCTAGCTTCTTTATCCGAGATAGAGGGAGTAAAAATAACGCCTCCTCCTGCTCCTGTAATGGTTTCGATGTGCCCAATTTCCATTTCTTCAAAAGCACGTTTGATAATGACAATATCTTCGGAAATGGAAGATTTTGCGGACTCATACTTTTCGGCAAATGTATTGAGACTAGTTAGCTCATACGGATGATTGATTAGGTAGTTGGAAATGACTACCATACGTTCACTTCTTCTTAATTTCATGTTTTCACCAATTTTATTTTATTTTCTTCATTATATCATAATAAGCTCAAAAAACGAACATTATTTTTGCAATAACATTCGTTTTTCGTTTTTTACTTATCAAAATTAGGCTTATAGAAAGAGCGGTTGTCCATAGCAAAAATTCGATTGGTCATCTCACCCTCGCCAACCAAGGCTAGAGCCGAAGTCATCATCATCATTTCCGCATCTAAATTATCAATCATGTGGATAATTTCAGCTTCCATGATTTTCGGACGCACTGGACTACCGTATTCCAACAGGCCGTGATGACTTAGCAAAACATGACGGAGAATAATGACCTCTTCTCTAGTGTCGTCAATTTTTAATTCTGCCAACACCTTTGTTATTTCTTCATCAATCAAAGCGATGTGTCCGATGAGATTGCCTCGAACAGTGTATTCTGTTTGCTCTGGGCCTGTCAATTCCAGCACCTTTGCTAAATCATGGAGCATAATTCCTGCATAAAGTAAACTCTTATTTAGTTGCGGGTAAATCTCACCAATAGCATTTGCTAGCCGCACCATAGTCGCAGTATGAAAAGCAAGTCCTGCCTCAAAAGCGTGGTGATTGGTTTTCGCTGCTGGATAGGAGTAAAATTCTTTATCGTATTTAGCATACAAAGCCCGTACCACACGCTGCCAAACTGGATTTTCAATTTTAAAAATCATTTGCGAGAGATAGTCACGTAACTCCTGGACATCAACCGGTGGTTTTTTCTTAAAATCAGCTGGATTGTTTGGCTCGCCAACTTTAGGCAATCGCAAGGTAATTTGATTGACTTGAGGGGTGTTGTTATACACTTCTCTGCGCCCTTGCATGTGAACGACTTTCCCAGCAGTAAATTCTTCCACATTGTGTGGTTGTGCATCCCACAATTTTCCTTCAATCGTTCCTGTGTCATCTTGAAAAGTAAATGCCAAATAATTTTTTCCAGCTCTTGTCTGACGCAGTTCAGCGGATTTGATGAGGTAAAACCCCTCAAACAGCTCGTCTTTTTTCATTTGGTTAATCTTCATATTCTTCCTCTTCATCTTGGAAATCTAGTAGACCGTTGAAGTCCGACTTGTCCGAAATTTCAATATGGCGCAAAGTTCGCTCGATAGCATTGGTTCTGCGCGTCAGCAATTCATCAATATTGCCAGAAGCATGTTGCAGATGTTTTTGTGCCTTGAGCAAAATGCCACCAAATTTATTAAATTCTGATTTGACATTGCCCAAAACCTTACTGATGTCATCTGCACTTCGTTGAATGTTGAGCGTTTTAAAACCAACCGAAAGCGAATTGAGTAGGGCAGACAACGTAGACGGTCCTGCGACCACAATCTGCTCGTCTCGACGCAAACTGTCAAAGAATTCCGGATTGCGAACGACTTCTGAATAAAGCCCTTCCGTTGGTAAAAACATCACGCCAAAGTTTGTTGTTGCAGGAGGCGCTAAGTATTTCTTATTGATGTCCTTGGCAAAACGTTTGACGCTCGCTAGCAAAGACTTGCGATACAAATCAATCTCTTCTTTGTTTCCTGATTCATAAGCATCCTCTAATCGATAGTAGTCAGCAAGCGGAAACTTGGAATCAATCGGCAAATAGATATATTCTTTTTCCACTTGCCCCGGTAATTTAATCGCGTACTCTACGCGTTCACTAGAGCCTGCAACTGTCGCAAATTCGCGTTCGTACTGGCTCGGTGTCATAATATCTTCAATAATCTGACCAAGCTGCAATTCTCCTAAAATTCCACGCGTTTTGGTATTGGAGAGCACTTTATTTAGAGTGCCCACATCACGCGCTACATGTTGCATCTCGCCTAGACCACGATTGACTGACTCCAACTGTTTAGAAACCGTTTCAAAGGAGGTTTGCAACCGCGTCTGCAGCGTTTTCTCTAATTTTTCTTCCACTGTTTGGCGCATTTGTTCTAAACGACGGTCATTTGACTCCTGAATCTGACGCATTCGTTCGTCTGTCTTATCACGATTTTTAGTTAGATTCTCGCTTATCTCTAACCGCATTTCCGTTAAATTTCGATGTAAATCCGTGCGCACCTCACCCAAACGATCTCCCAGAGCCAATTCCAGTTGTTGCTGTGCTAGAAGGCGTTGCTGCCGCTCCTGCTCAAAACGGTAATCCAACTGATCAGATAATTGATCGGCTTGATCTTCAAAAATCTTCTTCGCTTGGTCTGTCTGTTGCTGATTCTTTTGCCACAAAAGAAAGGTCACAATAAGATTTCCCAGCAATAAGAAGATGATTACAAACTCCATACTAACTCCTGTCTTTGCTATAAATGACAATAACATAACCTGATTGGCACTCTAAAAAAACGGGTTCATCTATAAATTCGTTAGAAGCATACACTTTTTTGAAAAAATAATTGGATTCGTTTAAAGGATATTTGGCTCCTTCAATGCTCAACCGACTATTGTCCGCAGGCATAAAAGCTAAATAGTTCATACCAGCTACTGGCTTTATCTCATGACGACCTTGAGGGAAATAGCGGAGCTCATTTTGTGCATTGCGCAGTCGAATTTGCTGCATATAAGGAGTAATTTCTGGATTACTCGGCAAGAAAATATTTGCCAAAGTATGATCCAAGCGCCCGCCAAAAGCACCAAAAATCGTCACTTGCGCCTGTGGAGAACGTGCAAAAACAGCTTTGACAGCCAACTCTAAATCCGTATCATCTTTTTCAGGTTGTGCTTGAAGTACCTCTTTCGATTGAGAACAAATCAAAGCCAACTCTTCCTCCGAAACAGAATCAAAATCACCGACCGATAAATCTGGGCAAATGCCTTGTTCAATGAGAAACAGGCTTCCTCTGTCCACTCCGATAAAAATGTCAAAATCCATTTGAAAGCTATCTATCGTCCCACCAGCAAAGAGAGCAATTTTAATCATGCAATGCTTCTTTCAAGGTTTGAACCTGATGAGCGACATCACCTTTGAACACATAACTACCTGCCACAAAGACATTAGCACCGGCCTCTTTGGCAATGCGAATGGTTTCATCATCAATACCACCGTCTACTTCAATATCAAAGTCTAGTTGGTTCACTTCTCTCAAAACGACTAATTCGCGTACTTTATCCATTGTTTCTGGTAGAAAAGCTTGTCCACCGAAGCCCGGATTGACAGTCATTACTAAGACTTGGTCAACCAGATTAAGTACGTTTTTCACCGCTTCAACGGGCGTTCCCGGATTGATAACAACACTTGCCTTGACACCAGCTGCCCGAATCTTTTGCAAAGCTCCGTGAATATGTGGTGTTGCTTCAGCGTGGATGCTGATAATATCTGCACCCGCACGAGCAAAATCTTCAATATGGTGTTCTGGATTGGAGACCATAAGATGACAATCAAATACCAATCTACTGTGTGGTCGCATGCTCGCAACCACACCTGCGCCGAAGCTGATATTGGGAACAAAATGTCCGTCCATAATATCAATATGAGCGTACTCTGCCCCTGTGGCTTCTAATTTTTTCAATTCTGATTCAAAGTTTGCATAGTCTGCACTTAAAATAGACGGTGCAATTTTATAAGATTTCATTTAGCTTCCTCCTCATTTAGGTTGCTTTTTAACTGCTTTTTTATAGATTTCACGACGATGTTCAATTTCACTCAAAAATTGCAAGTAATCTTCAAATCGAAAGGCTGCAATTGTTCCATTTTCAACCGCAGGTTTCACCGCACAATTCGGTTCATGCGTATGAGTACAGGTTCGGAATTTACAGCTGCGACTGACTTCAGCAATTTCGGGAAATGCTCGGTTTAAATCCTCCGCATTGTCCACTTCGTAATCCAAGGAAGAAAATCCCGGGGTATCCGCAATTTTTCCTCCATTAAGATTGTAAAAACTGACAGCTCGTGTCGTATGACGACCGCGACCTAGACTCTCTGAAATCTCACCTGTTTCTAATTGCAAATCTGGTGCGATTTTATTGAGCAAAGTGGATTTGCCAACTCCTGTCTGCCCCATGAAAACCGTCTTTTTACTTGTCAAAAATGGCAACAGTTCTGTGACCGTTTTGGCAGTATCATAACCAATCGCTTGGTAAACCTCAAGGAAAGCATCTAACTCTTTATCGTCCTCCAACAAATCCAATTTACTGATATAAATAATCGGATGAATGGCTTTCTGCTCCAAAAGAACTAAGAACCGATCCAAAAGATTGGGATTAAAATCTGGCTCTTTGGCACTCATTATCACGACAGCCTGATCGATATTAACAATAGGTGGGCGTACCAGACTGTTTTTTCGCTCTGCTATTTTTAAAATGTATCCTTCAGAATCTTTCTCAGCAGAAAATTCGACCTCATCTCCCACATAAGGCGTTTGACCTTTCTTGCGAAAATTCCCTCTAGCTCTGGTCTGATACACCTTGCTTTCCGACTCTACATAATAGAAGCCAGCCAAGGCTTTCACAATTGTTCCTTTCAAATGAACTCCTTTAACCTTAATAAGTTCATTATATCAAAAAAACAAGTATTTTGCTTTTTAGTGCAAAAAAATGATGAAAAACGTCGCCAATGTGGTATAATAGATACCGAGCGGAAATGGCGGAACGGCAGACGCGCATGCTTCAGGCGCATGTGTCCATTCGGACGTGAGGGTTCAAATCCCTTTTTCCGCATTTTTATTTTGTTAGGTGTTTTGGTATTGCAGCTTATGCTGCGCTTTGCTTTCTCGCCTAAAACAAAATAGCCTATTTTGAATGCTTCTATCGAGCCCATTCAAAAATTCCTTATTCTAAATTTTGGAAAGGTGGCCCAGCTTGGTACGGCACCGGACTCGAAATCCGGCAAATGGATTTTATTCATGCGCGGGTTCAAATCCCGTCCTTTCCTTATAAAGAGCCTCACTAAGACGAACTTAGCGAGGCTTTTTGTTTACAATATTATTCAACTCATCTGAATCCCTCGTCATATAAGCTGTCTGCTAAATGCGCAAATTCTTGCAAATCAAGCGCTTCTCCTCGTACACTTGGAGATAACTCAGCATTGTCCAAAGCGGACTCTAGCTTTGTTTTGACTTCATTAGACTTCCCAAAATAACTGGTCAGATTATTCCAGAGGGTTTTCCGGCGGTGGGTAAAACTAGCTTTTGAGACTTTGAAGAAGAAGGCTTCATCCTTGACCCCAACTGCTGGCTGGTCTCTGCGGACCATCTTGAGGATAGCCGAATCCACATTTGGGGCAGGAACAAAGACTGTTCGTGGTACGATAAAAGCGACCTTGGCGGTCATATAATACTGCACTGCTATTGACAAACTGCCATAAGATTTACTATTGGGCTGCGCCGAGATACGATCAGCCACTTCTCGCTGCATCATCACGACAAATTCACTAAAAGGAATGCCACTCTCAATCAAGTGCATGAGGATAGGAGTGGTAATGTAGTAAGGCAGGTTGGCCACCACTTTGATAGGAAGATTTGGATTAGCAAATTCCTTGATTCGGGCTTGCAAGTCTGACTTAAGAATATCTTCATTGACCACGCGCACATTGTCAAAATCCCGCAGAGTATCTGCCAAAATCGGCACCAAGCGATCATCAATTTCAAAAGCCATGACTTCGGCTGCATTTTCCGCCAAAAACTCAGTCAGTGCCCCGATGCCTGGTCCGATTTCGATAACATTAACATTCTCATCAATCTCAGCTGTGTCCACAATTTTTTGTAAAATATTGGTATCAGTCAAGAAATTCTGACCGAACGATTTTTTAAAAGTAAAGCCATGACGCTCAAGCACAGCCCGCGTCACACTATAATCCGCAATTCTCATAAATCTCTTTTCTATCTGTTATCTGAATAAAATATATAAAATTCGCATAATTCCCAGCACAAGCAAAATCCAAAATGCCGGATGAATACGGCGTTTAGTTTCTGTTGAAGTAGATTCAGTCACATCAGTCATTTGCTTGTTTTTTTGATTTTTACCTTTCTTCAACTCATCTTGGTAGGCAACCGAATTTAGAATATTATCTACTGGCAACATGTCTGAAGCATAATCATCTGGGAAACCCATAGCTATCCCAAGCAAATCTTTATCTGTTAAAGAAAAATCCAAATCTTTCGGTTGATTTTGCTGAATAGCACGGACATTTTTTAAAAGTTTGTCAGAAGCAATAGGCAACTCGTCCATAGAAATAATTTCTAAAACGTCAAATCCTAGCGTATCGCCCTCTTTGATATTTGCAGTAATGTAACACACAAAGTCATCGTACAGTTGCAAAGTTTGTGGAGCATGCTGCTCTAAAAAGGAGCGATTGCGACGAGCATTCTGATGAAAGTTTTCAACAGAAAGAGTAATCCCCATATCCTGTGTCCGATAAAATTCTTCTGTTTTTCCTTTATCTTCTTTTTCAAGCTCTTCTGCTTTTTGCCATAGAGCAATGGCTGTTTGCAACTCTTCTTCACCCCAAAACAGTTGCCAGAAATAAGGAATCATATAAATTCCCTCTGCTAAAACACGTGCCTCATCTCCGTTTTTTAAATAAATATAGCTTCTATTTGCCATCTCGCTTCCTTTCGTATTTTTTTCATTCCATCTCAACATCTGTCAATCCAATCTCAAATAATTCTAGTCGTTTGAGCAATTGTTTCTCATTTGGATAGCCCATGCAGAATTCTTCAACTCAGAATCCACAACATTTTTGGACATCAACTTCATATGAAACCAGTAGTACATAATGTTTCATTAGTGACATCAGTCATCATCACTGTCAAGCACTTCAAACACAATCTTTTGTAAATATCAAAATTGACATATTATCGCCAGCTAAATCCCCCTTACCACTCATCATGCTTAAAAAACATACTAAACGCTATAATATTCGACTATCATTCTCCGGTTTTCTCTGTTGTTAGTTGCGTCAAAATTCGGTAGAGTTTCTCTTGTGCCTCTTGATCATAAACCGAGCGATTGGCTTTGACCTCTTGGCATTTTTCATTGTATAAAAAGCCGTTATAGCTGTTTCCCGTGGCGAGAGCGACATAGGTTTGTGCCATTTCTTCAGGCGAAATTGAGAATCGAGATTTCAGTTTGTATAGGTTTTTCATAAAGGAAGAAAGGTGACTATAACGCTTCATATCTACCTTAACACTAGGTACTCTGATAGCCTGAATTGTAACGTCTTTGTACCTTGCTCTCATAGCTAAGGTCAGCATCAGAAGCGCTAATTTGTTCTGGTAATAAGTTTTTGAAGGGCTGTAAGATTGTTCGCCCTTTAGATTATCAAAATTCAATTTAATAAAAGGATAGGCTTGTAAACCTTGCGATGAAATATTGAGAATGCGACCACTCTCGGACTCTTTCAATAAGGAAATAAAAGACTGGGATAGCAAAAAAGGAGCTACAACATTGGTCGCAAACTGCTTTTCCAATCCATCTTTGGTTAAAACTGGTTGCTTAATTGATAAATCAAAGTCAGCAGCATTATTTATCAAGACATCAAGCGCTCCTTGAGTCTGGATATAATTTTCAATAGCTGTTTTGGTACTCGTTAAGTCAGAAAGATCTGCTAATAGGTAGCTGACATGAGAATTACCAGTTTCACTAATGATTGTCTCACAGGCGCTCTCAGCTCTCTCTTTACTACGACAAAAAATCGTTACCTGCCAGCCTTTATCAGCTAGCTGTTTAGCTGCTTGATAACCTATCCCGCTATTTCCACCTGTTATAATACATTTTTTCATACTATTCCTTTACTTTTCACTTTCTTGATAATGCGCCATCACGCTCTCAACTTTTGCTAAATTTATCCCAAATAATTCCAAGCGTTTAAGCAACTGTTTCCCATTTGAATAGCCAATGCGGAGTTCTTCTCCTAAAAATTCACGACGTTTGCGGCTGTCATTGCCTGCCAGAAATCCTAAGCGAATCAAATCTGAATGTGTGATATCAAAATCAGTCTTTTTTTCAAAATGTTTAGTCACCTGCGAAAGAGCAGCTTTTAAATCTTCATAAGAAGCATGCTCGATCCCCAATGACTTCCCTTTATTTTTAGACTTAGGAGCGGCCTCATCACGCCTTAAAAAAGCATGTTGAACACTAGGAATAGCGGTCATAATCATTCTACGAATCCGCTCGCCATTGACATCTGGATCGGTAAAAACGATCACTCCATGCAAGTTATGGAGATGTTTGATGCGTTGAATGTCTTTTTGACAAATCGCAGACCCTCTCGTTTCATAAGTTTCTACGTCAAAGTATCTTTTAAGGTTAGCTGTATCATCTCGACCTTCTACAACGATGACTTGAGAAATTTTTTCTTTCATCAATCTTCTTTCAAATTAAATATTCGCAGCGCATTTTCATAGGTCGCTTGCGCAACTTCTCCGACAGTCAAACTACGAAGTTCTGCAATCTTGTCTACAACATAGCGAGTATAAGCCGTCCGGTTTTCACGACCACGTTTTGGAACAGGAGCTAAGTAAGGTGCATCAGTTTCAACTAGGATTTTATCCAAAGGGAGGTTTTGCGCAGCTTCCTGCACATCTACAGCCTTCTTAAACGTGACCACACCCGAAAATGAAATCATCATACCAAGCTGGATAAAACGCTCTGCCATTTCCAAAGAACCTGAATAAGAGTGCACAATGCCGCCGCGAGGACCAACACCTTCATTTTTAATAATCTCATATGTGTCGTCCAAGGCATCACGAGTGTGCACTACAAAAGGCAAGTCAAGATCTTTTGATAATTGAATCTGCCGCCGAAAAACTCGCTCTTGCATCTCTTTCGGTGTTGTCATCCAATGATAATCCAATCCAATTTCACCAAGGGCAATAACTTTGGGAGCATGCAAATGACTGACAAGCATGTCCTCCACTTCCTGCGTGTAAGAACCTGCCTCCGTCGGATGCCAGCCAATCGTACTGTAAAGCTCATCATATTGACGAGACAGCGCTAGCGACTTTTCAATGGTTTCTGCATCAAAACCCACAATATTCATCTTGGTAACACCTAACTCGCGTGCAAAAGCAATTTCTTCAGCTTCTTTGCCTGCAAAATTGTCCACGTTGAGGTGTGTATGTGTGTCAAAAATGTTCATCATTCATTCCTCTTTATATCAGTTTCTATTATATCAAAATCTCTGAGCAAATGCAGATTGTCCCTTTGTTCTCCAACAAAAAACCAGCGGTCTCGAGTTTCCGTTGGTTCTTCATCTTGTATTCGTTTGGATTATGCAGCCAAAACTTTGCGTCCTTTACGACGACGAGCTGCCAATACGCGACGACCGTTTTTAGTTGACATACGGTTACGGAATCCGTGTTTGCGCGCACGACGAAGTTTACTTGGTTGATAAGTACGTTTCACGATGAATACCTCCTCATAGATTTTGTATTCGTTTAGCCGGCTATAAAGTGATCAGTTACTAAACATACTTTACTATTCTATATGATTCTAAGCCTTTTGTCAATAGCAGCGCGAAATTGTTTTTGCTAAATCTAAAAAAAGGTTGCTTAAACCTCTTATAATTCTCTGGTTGCCTCATAAAAAGGAATGAGAGTTGTCATAGCCTTCTGGAGTTGCTCCAACACTTGTCTTACCGATGTGGCTTGGGCTAAATCTACATCGTATTTTACTAAGACTTTACGAACTTGCCCTATTTTTACTTGTCGGCTCATTTAATGCCGATTTTCTTCTGTCCCAGCAAATCGTTGACTGACACCATTTATTTGAGCCAAGTAATAAACTGGAGTTGCGATTGGCACCTGCAAAACTCGATTTTGCTTCGTCAGACTGGTTTCATCTTTCTTGCGCTCGATAAAGCTGACTTCTAACGATACTCCAAAATCTCTTGGCTTCCCATATAAACGCAGCGCAAACATTGGTTCTGTGATATCGCCATAACCACACAAATAGTTCCAAAAATGGGGACGCAAAATTTGTGCTTGATTCATCCAGTTGCTGGTACGCTCCAGAGTTAATTTTGGATAAGATGTTTGAAATTGCTTAACCAAGTCTGAAAATTCCGTACGTGCTGTCTGACCTTTCTGTTTAACATCAAGCATCGTCTCTCTCAATTCTCCCGCTTTATCAGGAGAAATATATTTATGTCCTTGTAATGCTAAGTAAGTTTCAATAGCTGGAAAAATAGACATGTAAGCTCCTTTCTTCTCAATCTCAAGCACGTCAATTAGTGGACTAAGCGGAAAGAAAGACTGAAAAGAAATTCTTCTCAGTCCTTAGTTTATTATTCACTGTCAATATCCACGACAACATAACGATTTGGCTCATCACCTTCTGAATAGCTGGTAAGTCCGTCCATTTTAGAAATGATACGGTGGATAATTTTCCGCTCATTGTTGGACATTGGGTCGGTTTTTTGACTATGCTGGTATTCCAACACACGGTCAGCCAATTTTTGAGCGTAGCTTTGTAGAACTTCTGCTCGATGTTCTACATAATCATTAACATTGATAGAAATGTAAAAACTCTTAGAATAGCGATTATAAAGATAATTCTGTGCCAACAATTGAAGAGCTTTCAGCACTTTTCCGTGATAGCCGATAATGCGACCAGGCTCATTGGTATCAATCTGCATATTGATTGTCCGACGATTATGAGCACTTGCAATGCTAGCTTCAACGTCCATTTCGTCCACGATGTTTTGCACATAACCTGTCACACTCGCAACAACTTCTTCAACATCATAATCTTCTTCCACTTGAATGCCCAAATCTTCAAAATCAGCCGGCTCCTCAGCTATCGGTTGGACTTCCGAGTGCTTTTCTACAGCCTGCCCAAAAGCAATAATCTTGTCAGTTGGCTTTTCTTCTTGAGCGACCGATTTTTGAAAATTTACGATGTCACTATCTTTCAATAAGTCAATTGTGCCTGTTTCTTCAAGAATCGTGCTGGCTTCTTTTTCGTGCTTCAAAATTTCAGCTTTCACATCATCTGAGATTTCCTTGCCTTCTTCTTCGATTTTTTTAATGGCTGCAACAACATGTCCTAAGTCAACAGTTGCTTCACTCACGCTTTTAACGGGCTCATTTTGAGCATTGATTTCTTCCGGAACACCTTTGACAGCTTTTTGGTTAGCTTTTACTACCGTTGTTTCGTTAATAGGTTCCACATCAACTTGGGCTAATTTCTTGCCAAATAATCCTAAAAATCCTTTTTTCTCACGAGAAATCACTTTGATATGTGCTTTCATCCGTGGAATATCTAACTCGCGCAAGCCATTTTGAATAGCTTCTTCAACACTCGCTCCTGTAAATAATACCATACAAGCGCCTCCTTACTTTTTCTTTTTTTGTGCTTTACGATAAGCACGTTTTTTCTTTTCTTCACGTTCCCGCTCAGCAGTCGCTTTCGCTTCTCTTTCTGCAATGATTTTATACGGATTGCTTAGTAAAAGCGTTTGGAACACCTGATACGCATACGATGTGCTCCAATATAAAGCAACCCCACTTGCTACACTCATGGCAAAGAAGAAGACAAATAGCGGCATGACAAACATCATTCCTGTCATCAAGCCATTACGCTCTGCCATTCCTTTATTGCTCAACCAAGTACTCAAAAAGGTGAAAACAGCTGCTAAAACTGGCAAAATATAATAGGGATCTGTCGCGCCCAGATTCAGCCAGAGAAAATGCCCTACTTTGAGAAATTCAACGCGTGTCAAGGCATGATACAAGGCAATCAACACAGGCATTTGAATGAGCAAGGGCCAAAATGATGCCGATGGCTTTACTCCTAATTCCTTATACAGCTTTTGTGTTTCTTCTGCCAAACGACTGCGACTTTCCATGTCGCGTCCTGGATACTTCGCCTGCAATTCTTTCACTAACGGCTGCGCTTCCTGCATTTTCCGAGAAGCATTAATTTGCAATTGGAAAACAGGCAAAAGAACTGTCCGAATAATCAATGTGAAAAGGATAATCCCAATTCCTGTACTTCCATTGAATGACAGAAAACGAATCGTTACGGCGAAGAAATAGACAAATCTCTCCCATAAATCCGGCGAACTCGCTGTGACCTCACTCGTCCCACACGCTGTTAAGATGAGCGAAGCTAAAATTAAAAGCCCCACCAGTTTACTTTTCTTTTTCACTACTCAAACCTTCCTGATAAATTTTTGCTATTTTTAGTACATGAAGCAAATTTTGCTCTAATTCTTGATAAGTCAGAATTTCCACACCTTTTCGAGCAATAACGACAAAATCAAGCGTTGCTAACTCTGCTTGATGAACTATCAAAACGTGTCGAATACGGCGTTTAATCTTATTGCGCATTACCGCATTTCCTAGCTTTTTACTGACGGATATCCCAACTCGAAAGTGTTTTTGCTTCTTTTCTAATGTATAAATGACGAATTTTCTATTGGCAAAACTTTGCCCACTTTTGAAAATCGCATTAAAATCTTTCTCGCTCTTGACGCGATAGCTTTTCTTCAAAACTCAACTCCATCTACCAAAATTATATCTATTATACCATAATTTTCAAAAAAACCAATAAGAGCAGGTATATTCACCATTTTGACATATTCCAACGGAAGCGAAAAGGCATTTAATTCACTCTTATTCTGTTAAAGGAATCGTAAAGCCAAAAAAGAGCGACTAAGATTGTCTCCTAGTCCCTCCTCTTGTATCTTATACTAAATGATTACCGACACTTGTAACTCATAGTTATATTTTTCAACTATTTGCTAGATTCTTTTGCAAAAAATTGCGTAGCTGCAACTGCTGCTTTCCAGCCTTTGTACAATTTTTGGCGCTCTGCTTCTAGCATAGCAGGTTGGAACGTTTCCCCGACCGCATTTAATGTTTTCAACTCCTCCATGTCTTTCCAATAACCAACCGCAAGTCCTGCTAGAAAAGCTGCTCCAAGAGCCGTTGTTTCCAAATTTGCCGCACGCGCTAATTCAATTCCCAAAATATCTGCTTGGAACTGCATGAGAAAATCATTCATGGCAGCACCACCATCTACCTTCAGAACTTGGATTGCTGTACCTGTGTCCATTTGCATGGTGTCAATAATATCGCGCACTTGATAAGCAATGGATTGCAAAGTTGCTTTGATAAAATCTTCTTTACTCGTTCCACGTGTCAAGCCAAAAATAGAACCTCTTGCTTCTGGATCCCAATAAGGCGCTCCAAGTCCCGTAAAAGCTGGAACAACATACACTTCATTTTCATTGGTGGAATTTTTTGCATATCGCTCAGACTCAGGTGAGCTAGCAATCATACGAAGGCCGTCACGAAGCCACTGAATGGCACTACCTGCAATAAAAATCGAACCTTCCAAAGCATAAGTCACTTTGCCATTTATCCCATAACCAATAGTCGTCAAAAGATTATTTTTTGATAAATTGCATTCCTGACCAGTATTCATAATGATGAAAGAGCCTGTCCCATAAGTATTCTTCACCATTCCTGGCTCAAATACTAATTGCCCAAAGAGAGCTGCCTGCTGATCGCCCGCCATTCCTGCAATTGGTACCTCTCCACCATAAAAATGATAGGGTGCTGTTTTGCCATAAATTTCTGAATTCGAGCGAACTTCTGGCAACATAGCCTTAGGGATATTGAGCAAGGATAAAATCTCATCATCCCATTGTAACTCTTTGATATTGTATAGCATGGTCCGCGCTGCATTTGAATAATCTGTCACATGAGCCGCACCATCCGTTAATTTCCAAACCAACCAGGTATCAATCGTACCAAAAAGCAATTCTCCTCGCTCTGCACGTTCCTGCGCGCCCTCTACCTGATCCAAAATCCAGCGTACCTTGGTCGCAGAGAAATAAGCATCTATGATTAAACCTGTTTTTTGATGAAAGAAATCTACATATCCATCTTGCTTGAGCTTTTCTGCTAAAGGAGCTGTTTGCCGAGACTGCCAGACAATGGCATTGTAAATGGGCAAACCCGTTTTCTTATCCCACACAACTGTTGTCTCCCGTTGATTGGTAATGCCAATTGCTTCAATCTCTGTGGGCTTGATGCCACTTTCAATAAAAGCATTTGCAATGACCGACTGCACAGAATTCCAAATCTCATTTGCATTGTGCTCAACCCAGCCCGCCTGTGGAAAAATCTGAGTAAACTCTTTTTGACTCGTAGCAACCTTCTCACCTTTCTTATTGAAAATAATCGCCCGTGAGCTGGTTGTTCCTTGGTCAATCGCCATGATATAAGTTTCTTGTGACATAAAGCGCCTCCGTTGTATAATCTGCTTTTATTATACACAATAAAGCGCTTTCTTTCTATCTTTTTCTTCTGTTTTTGTGAAAATTTCACTCAATTATATGCTTGGCGTATAAAAAACGACTCCTTTTCAGAAGTCGTTCCATTGTATACAAATTACAAACGAGCGTTCAATTCTTTGCTCAATTCTTCAAATCCTGGTTTTCCAAGAAGAGCAAACATGTTTTTCTTGTAAGCTTCT
>OGES01001750.1_pt1 | contig 16271 bp, 24 predicted proteins | sample 1570711 | NCBI WGS metagenome assembly OGES01 (sample SAMEA2582133, study PRJEB24529) | metagenome | biome: Human gut stool | place: China | collected 2011 | reverse complement strand
TCAAATATATGCCAGCTGATCCATGATAAAATAGAATTATCTTAAGAAGGAGTATAGCCTATGATGATGTATTTTGAATTTAATGAAGAAAGATTGAAACAGAGCGATTTAACTAAAGAGCATTGCTTTCGTGTAATTGATAAAGTCATGAATGAATATGGTGTATATGCAAATCGACCAGGAACATATATAGCATCAGATGAAATTGGATTTAAGGCATTTAGTATATTGAAATGTAATCTACCAAAAACAAAATGGTTTCTTAACGTAATTGAAAAATGGTTCTGGTTTGATGATGAAGATGATATTGATTGGAATGACAAAGGAGCTGATTGCGTTCATTCTATTCAAAAGAATGGAGTATAATTGATCATACGATATAAATAAAAACCTGCAAATGAAGACAACAAGATAGTTGACGTTTTCACTTGCAGGTATTTTTTATCACTTTGATGATTGTAATTCTAATGAAGTGGACGAAATCAAAACAATAATTATAGTTAAAAGTTTGCTTAGTGCATTAAAAATAGAAGAATAGATAGCTTATTTTGAAGCAATTTTTTGATCTTTGATGGTTATACCAGGTCATATTAAGATGATTTAAAAGAAAAAAGTAAATAAAAGATATTGAGACAATTTGTCTTAGCGATTCTCTTCTATTTTCAGATGCTTTATATAAAGCAAATGTTCATTTTTGCTGAACATTGATGAACAATGTTCACACAAATTTCTAGCATTTTTTGAATATGAAAATGTTAAAATATTGTAGAAAGGAGATCAAGAAAATGAAAAAAATAGATAATAAGCCATGAATAATGATTGTTTATTTTAGTTGAGAATACATAGAACAAATTGTAAAGATTCATTCTTATATCTGATCTATTTCACGAATAGAATATTGTGCAGATTTATCATAAAGAAGAGGCAATATACGTGATGAATCATCTAGTAGATTTGCTCGAATTTGATTATAAGTTTCAACTTCGTCAGCGCATTCACTATTGAATACAACGATTATTTTTTTATAGATGGCCATTATATCAGAGTCTAGTATAGCATATAGACCAGAAGTCATAGCAAATAAGAAAGATTCAATATTAGAATATGGCTTATAAGGCTGGTTTGGATCATATTTATAGGCAAAAGGGCTATTGTCATGAGCACAGCAAAATGCACGTCTGATAACTTCCCAAGCTACAACGCCTGTATATTTAAGCTCGGGGCCTGTTTTTCGGATTGAAACAGGAATAACTATTTCTACTAAAGGATTGATGAAGGATAATTTAACAGTATGCATTGCGATACGATTGTCTTCTTCGAAACAAATTGAATACCCAAAATTGTAATAAAGTGACATGGCGACTATTTCAGAGTGCTTATATGAAGGCATGCAGAAACAACTTTCATAAATATCAGCAAGGATTACTTCAGGATTCTTGTTAAAACGTTCTGACAAGTGCTTTGTTAATTTTTTTGACGGAAATACAGTTCTGTCATTGTACACGTTTTTGACTATTGATGTCGAAATGCCAAGGTATCTTGCTAGATCAGCATATGAATAAAGTTCGTTATTTAATCGTAAAGTTGTGAAATACGATTCTAAAGGATTGAAGGTTCTCATAACGTAATTATAGCAAAAATGAAGGCACAAGGACAATAAAAAGGCTGAAGAGGTATAAAATAATATAAACTATTGTAATGTACACCATATTGTGTATAATGGAGATATAGAAGGAGGTGGAAGACATGGAAGACTGTAGATACGTTAAAGCAGCTGAAGTTGCAGAAATGATTGGCGTGAGTCGAGCTAAGGCCTATAAGATGGTGGCAGAAATGAATGAAGAATTAAAAGCCAAGAACTATCTAGTCATCAGTGGGCGAGTACCCAGAAAATTTCTGATGGAGAAATTGTACCAATGAAAAAGCCAACTGGTAACTGCAATTACCAATTGGCAAAGAGAGATCCATTAAAAATAAATCCCTGCACATTTATTTTAATTGGTCTCTCAGAAAAATACAAGAAAGAGAGGATACACCATATTTATAATGAACAAAATGTTTTGAAAGATTCGTATTACATTACCCATATTTGGATGGCAGAAGATTTAAAATTGAAAGGTATCGAATTGTATGTTTTCGCAATTATATATGGATATTGTAGAGATGGGGAAGGCTTATATTTTGGAAGCCGAAGAAAATTGGCGGAAATGTGTAGATGTAGTACGAGAGGAATTGATAAAGCTTTAAAAAGATTGATTGAAAAAAATCTGATTAACAAAAAATCTTGGTATGATGATAAAAAACAAAAAATATGTACATATACGATCAATTTTTCAAAAGTTAATGAATTGATTGAACTCAATAACCAGCGAACTGAGTTCACCGGGGGTGCGAATTCAGTTCGCAGGGGCCTGAGAACTCAGTTCCCAGGGGGATGCGAACTAAGTTCGCCTAATAATATAGTAATAAAAGATAGTAATATAAATAATACTCTCTCTGATGACGACGGCGAAGTGAAAAATTATGGACGATTTGGAAATGTCAAACTGAGTGCATATTGGTATGATTATCTAACATTGGAGTCAGAGGAGTGTGTTGATGAATATATCAATAGGTTGGATATACATATTGAAAAAAAACGACTAAAAAATAAGTGCAAATATTGGCCACCAGAGAGATTTGGACTTACAATTCTCGATTGGATGCGAAGAGATGGGGTGACTTCGGACTAGTTCCGAACTCCCTATGTCTGATATTTACGAAAAAACAAATACGCCGGGTGTATATAAAGATGTTGTAACGAAAAAATATTGGATCAAGTTCGATTATCAGGACTTTACCGGTGAAAAAAGAACTGTCAAAAAAAGAGGATTCAATAAAATAAAAGATGCATTAAATTTTAAAATGGATTTTCTTCAGAATCAGGCATCATCGAGTTCAATACGTTTCTGTGCGTTCTATGAATCGTATATTAATGATATGTCGAAACGGCTTCGAAAAAACACGGTGGAAAATAAAAGATACATAATAGAATTAAAGATTCTTCCGTATTTTGGAAAGAAAAAAATCAACGAAATCACTCCGCGCGATGTCCGGATGTGGCAGGGTACATTGCTGAAAAGTGGATATAAAGAAACCTATCTGAAAACAATAAACAATCAACTAAGTGCAATGTTCAACTATGCATGTCGGTTCTATGGGCTAAATCAAAACCCATGCAAATTGGCCGGAAGTATAGGAAAAAGTAAAGCGGATGAAATGGAAATTTTCACACGTGAAGAGTTTACTGAATTTCTGAATTGTCTGTACAATAAGCCGGAATCTCATTTAGCATTTGAAATATTGTTTTACACGGGAATGCGAGTAAGTGAACTATTGGCGCTAAATATTGGCGATATTAATTTAGAAGAACACACAATTCGAATTAATAAGTCACTGCATCGTGTTAAAAGTGAAGATATAATTACTGAACCAAAAACTAAAAAATCAAAACGCATAATTAGTATTCCAGGTTTTCTGGCTGAGGATATTGGAGACTATCTGAATCGATTGTATGATCCAGATCCATTGCATCGGTTACTAACATATAATAAGCATTATCTAGATAACGAGTTCCGTCGTGGGATGAAGTTGAGTGGAATCCAAAAGAATTTACACATCCATTCACTTCGTCATTCGCATACTGCATTGTTGTTCGAATTGGGATACAACATCCTGGAAATCAGGGATAGATTAGGTCACGAAAAAGTGGAAACAACGCTGAATATCTATACGCATTTATACCCCAATAAGCAGGAAAAAATTGCGGATGGATTGAATACATTAGAACGAGAAGGAATCGAAAATGCCAGGTTTAAACAAAAATAGAAAACGACCAAATACGATTGCATTTCATGTTTCAGATGCTGAAAAAGTAGCCATTGAAGCACGAATCAATGCATCTGGTTTGCCCAAGTCAGAGTTCTATATTGGATCATGTCTAGAGAAAAAATTGGATGTGATTGGTGGAAAATTTGGATCGGATCGACTGAGTGTACAGCTTGAGAATATGAATGTATTTTTACGTAATGCAGAAGAAATATACAACCAAAATCAAAAGATAATAAAAGATTATACGGATGAAATTGGTGTAATTACAAAAAGATTAAATGAACTTAATGAAGCAATTATTGAGGTTCAAAAAGAGAATCTAGAATTCCATAAAGTGATTCTAGAAAGTCGTTATTTTAACGAAGAATTAATGAAATTAATGAAGGAGAAAGATTGAAATGAAGGAATTATTAGAACGTCTTCAAGACGATTTTGAAATACAATTGAATGAATGCTTGCAAGAGGACACTAAGGAAAATATATATCAACAGGGGATGTATGATGGTTCTATATTGCTAGTTAAATATCTACTGAATTATGAGGATGACTGGTATGATAAGTGGTTCGATAATTCGTTATGCCTTGACTACGAAAGACGTCGTGACGATATTCAGAAAGTGGTTGATAGATATTATTCGGATGGCAATGAAGAAGGAGATAATCCATTCTTCCAGTTCCTAAGAAATCAGTTAAATCTATTCATGCAAATGCAGAATGAGTACGAGGAAGAAGAATATGATGATGAAGAAGACGAACAGGAATATGGCAGAATGGAACTGTAGTATTCGTTGGTTCAAGCTGCCCCGGAACAACGGGACAGCTCATCAATTTGATTGTTATTTTGGATTGCACTCGAACTTGAGCACAACCCAAAATTAAAGGCCAAATTCACTTTTATAGTGAATTGCAAGATACCCATATGGCAGTCCATTTTCAAATTAAAACTCCTCTAGGTCGTTTTAGATTTTCTATGTACACCATATGGAATCTTGCCAGGGCTAAGCCCTTGGAACCCTTAGTTAAGGGGTCCTTAACAAACCCAAACTTTTTGAATATGGGAGGAAATGGATGAATCAAAAAGTTAATAGAAGGAGATCGAATAGCATTACTATTCGTTTTGATAATGATGAAAAAAGGGAATGGTTGAAGTACTGCGACTCATTGAATGAGCCACAATTTGGATCGTATGCAGATGTTATTTTGCATCTGATCAGATCCAATACAACCATACAGATTGATTTAAATTCTCTTCGTGATAATACGATAGCATTGAATAAAATAGGAGCGAATTTGAATCAAATTGCGAAGGCCTGTAACTCAGGAAGACAGCTTGATGCAGGTACTTATATATGCTTCAAAGAAGCATTGAATGTGTTGAAAATAAATAAGGATAGTCTAAATAATATATGGCAATCATTAAAGCAGTAAGTGGAAAAAACAAAGGATCAATTGCACGTGTTATTCACTATATCATGAGGAAAGAGAAGACAGATTTTAAACTGATAACCGGAATTAATTGTGAAGGATCTACGGATTGCATCCAGCAAATGAAGATGACAAAAGCCATGTATAAAAAAGAAGGGAGAAGACAATATAAGCATTATGTATTGTCTTTTCATCCTGATGATTTTAAAGATGGAAATGGTAATTTGTTAGACAATGCTGCAGAAAAAGCACATGAAATTACATTGAAATTTTTGAATGATTCTAGAATCAATGATTCATTCGATGGCTTTGAAATTGCGGTGGCTACACACGTAGATAGAGGACATTTGCATAGTCATATTGTGGTGAATTCAGTCAATATGGAGACTGGATTGAAATACCGTCAAAGCTACAAAGATCTTGAACAAATGAAAGAGGTTGTGCGAGATTTAGAGGTTGAATATTGTCTTCACAAATCAATTAAAAGAAAGAGAAGACAGCGTGGCGATATTGTTCAGAATAGCCAAAAGGGGTACCAGGCAATTCGTCGAAATATTGAATCTTTAAATGGTAAAGAGCAAAAATATACGTCTTGGGTTTTAGCAATTTTTCAAATTATAATGAAGGTTTTGAATCAAAAACCAAAGTCTAAAGATGAGTATATTGTCGGTTTAAAGAAAGAGGGGATTTCTACGCAATGGTCCGATAATAGAAAATATGTAACATACACGGATAATGACAATCACAAGATTCGTGATAAGAAACTATCAGATGTATTTGATGTTGATATAAATAAGGAGAAGTTGATAAATGAATTTGAACGAAATACAGAACGAGAACGTGAACTCAAATCAAGAAATAGACGAATTGAGGACCGAGTGTCTGAGATTGCACAGGAAGCTGCAGGAGACGCAAGAAGACAACTTGAAGATCGAGAACGGTTTAAAAATAGAATTGAAGAACAGAGAAGTCGAATTAGTGAAATTGAAGAAGAGGTGCGAGGATCTAGAGAACGAGAATACGAGTTATCACGATGAATTATCGAGTGCGCAGAATGAAATCATTACTTTGAAGGCAAATAAAAGATCAGAAGATTATGAGATTCAAAAAGCGTTAAACTTATACAATGATTATGAAAGACAAAAGATTGGACTTGATACTAAATCACTTATTTTAGAAAATTCTCAAAGAGAAGCAGAACAGGAACGACGAGAATACGAAAAAAGAAAAAATGAATTTGTAGGAAAATTAGATGAAATTAAAAAGCAATATAACATAATACTTAAACTAATATTGATTGTATTTGTTCCGGTTGTGATGACTTCTATGGTATTGAATATTGAAAAGAGCATGGAAATATTTGGCTTCATGTATATGATAATATCAGTTCCTCTTAAAAGAACGATAGGGTTTATCAAGGTTGTAGCAGATAGTAACGATGTAATAGATATTCTTTTTCTTGCGTGTTTTATTGTGCTCATAATTATGATTCCAATTTGTTACGTATGGTATAAGTTATCTCGAATAAAATGGCATGAGAAAGGTAAAGTGATTTCAGAAAAATTTGACTATAAGAATCTTGATGAAACGTATTTTCTTCCAGCTATATATTTCTCTGAATTCGTGGTAATAGTCTATGTCGATATATTTTTCTTCATACCTGTTAATTCGTTTGGATTGTTTTTAGCGGTTGCGGTATGCACGCACTTTATATACCAGGCGTACATACGAGGAAAGTTGAAAACTCCAGCTTGGAAATTTAAATAGAGTACAATTCCGGCTTTTTAGCCGGATTTTAAATTTTTATATACATCTAATCAATATACCAGGATGTATTGTACAATAGAGTTATGAATATTAAGGCAATTTGCCTTAAACGATGAGAGGGTAAATATGAATTCGAGGAGAAAACAAATAATTAAAGCAGGAATAATAGTTCTTATTGTTGTTTTGTTAGGGATGGTTTTAACACATTGTACAAATACAACAGAAACTAAGAGTGTTAAATCGGATAAGACAGTGGAAAAGACAAAGAAAAAAGTAACGACAAAAAAGCCAGGAAAGAATAAATCTATAGATGTAGATAAGTCATCAAGCCAGGAAGAAAAGAAAGAAGAAACCGCTAAAACAGATTCTTCTAATAAATCAAATACTTCAGAATCAAAGAAGGATAACACAGCTTCGACTACGAATACTAGCTCGAACAAGAACAATACAAGTTCTTCTAAACCTTCAAACAGCAGTAGCAATAACTCTGACACATCAAAGCCATCGAATAACAGTGGTTCAAACTCAAGCACTTCTAAACCAGCCGAACATAAGCATGACTGGGTGGCTCAGTACAAGACGGTAAATGTTCCAGAAAAGGGACATAACGAACAGGTTTTGGTGCAGGCTGCTTATGATGAACAGGTTCCAATCACCGAGATGAGAGAATACTCAATTTGTTCAACATGTGGTGCAGATATTACTGGTAATACCTCAGCACATATGAAAGCACATATGTTAAATGGTGAAAACGGTAATTTTCATTCTGAATGGAGAGAAGTAGTAACAGGATATAATACCGTGCATCACGAAGCAGTGTACGAAACAAGATATGTTGTCGATTCACCTGCAACTACAAAACAGGAATTGACAGGCTATAAATGTAGTGGCTGTGGCAAAACAAGAAACAATTAGAGTATGTACGATTAAGGTGGAATTTGAGGTATGGTTCTGCCTTTTTCAAAGGTATATTGGTTAAGGCAGATTGCCTTAAGCTTGATTAGCTGACAGAAAAAGTGTGGTGATATGTGTGTATAAACAATTTATTTTGAAAAACAAAGATATTGATATATTAAAATTTAAAATTGATGATGGGATATATGGTGATTATGAGCTTACTATTCTAGAAACATATAATATGAGTCCATCTTTATATCCAATAACATTAAAAAATGGGGATTCTGAAGCGTTACTGGAATGGCTGAAACAAAGAAATATTCCAAAGAATCGTGCTTTTGTCAATGAGATTCTAGGAAGCTTAGAGTTGATCAGAAATGATTTAATTGGCATTTTAACTGTGGGCAAAGGTTTGTCGTTAAATGATCCGTATTGGGTTGTTGAAACTGATTTTAAAGGTGAATATAAAAATTATAATTTATATGATAATGCATTTAATGAATCTATTGCTGAGATTGCTTTTACTGGTCGTGGTAGAAATGATGGGGTTGGAAATATTGCTGAATTATCCACTAATGGTACATTAAACAAAGCGTGGAGAAGAATTGATGGAGATGTTGTTCTATATAAAGGAAATGTTCAAAGGCATAATACTGGTGGTTATGAACCTTATGCAGAATATTATGCATATAAAGTTGCAGAACAAATGGGATTAAACGTTGTAGCGTACGATTTAGATATGTGGCATTGTCAGTTAGCAAGTGTTTGTAAGTTATTTACGACTATAGATACTTCTTTTGTTCCGGTATCACGATTTCTAAAGAGATATAATTTACGTTCAGTCGTTGAATTTTATAAGAGTCTTGGAGATGAGTTTTATCAAGATTTTTGTTCGATGATGGTATTTGATGCATTGATATGTAATGTAGATCGTCATTTAAATAATTTCGGGGTTCTTGTAGATAATAGAACAAACAAGATTAAATGCATGGCACCTTTATTTGACCATGGAAATTGTATGTTTAATAAACCAAAAGAAGATTTATATGAAAGTACTTATACTTTTGAAAAACATATAAACACTTTATATCCGACTTTATGGAATTCTTTTGAAAAAAATATAAAATATTTTATGAGCGAAAGACAAAGACAGGAATTAAGTAGAGTCCTGGGATTCGCATTGCCAAAACATGATAAATACAACATGCCAGACGATAAATTAAATGTATTAAATCATGTGCTTCAGAATCGAGTAAAATCTATATTAGATAACAATGTTTTATAGTAAAAGATACAGATTTCTTTAGAAATTAAAATGAGGTGTAGGGAATTTAGCTGCTTTATACAAGGGAAGCTCAAACATGATTTGTCGCTATCAAATTGCAAACCAAGTGGAATTAAGGCGATTTGCCTTAATTCCTAGGGTAGGGGAGGATGAAATTATGAATCAATAGAAATTGAATATGAAATAGATATAAATAATACAAGGTTACACCACAAAATATATTGAGTATAAAATAATATTACGTAAAATAATAGAATTAGATATTAAGTAATATAGAGATTGGAGTTTGAGTAAAAATTTTAGAATATACTTTATCTGTCACTGTTTTTATAGTGTTTTGATGAACAAATTCGATAATAGAAAAACCATTGAATTCTTGTAAATGTATTTAACTTTTCTTAGAAAAAATCCCGAAACTCAAGTATAGACAATGTAGATATTATACAAATACTATGTTATAATTGCGTAGAGGTGTTAGATATGTTCAGATATTATTATTGTATTACTACTGCGGATAAGATTGATAATTTATATGAATATGAAGATGAAATAAAGCAAAAAGTAATAGAATTTAATAAATACTCTAATGTTGCTAGAACATATAAAAATATTGTATTAGATACTCTTATTATTAAAAATGATAGAATGGAATTTGAGATGGAAACAAAAGATAATTTAGGTTCTAATCTTTCGTTAAGACCATTACATTTGCTAAGTCAACTGTTATTAGAAATTTCAGGATTAAACGAAAAGTGTATTAATAAAAGGTTTCTTAAACCTATTATTATAAAAAGTTTGCAAGAAGAGGAAAATATTGATGAATTGACAGACGTAGAAGTAATAAAAACGGTAATTGAAGTATATATGAGTAAAAAAAGCACAAAAGAAATTATAGGTTTTAAAGATAGAGTTAGAGATTTAGTTAAAGAATATTTATTTTCATGAAAATTTCAGTTAGTATTGAGCAATCATTTAATGATTGTTTTTTTTTTATTTTTTATTATTCTAATTATATGTACGTTACATGAAAACTGTTGACATAACTGTATAATATATGTATAATACATGTAACGAAAAAGAAATGAGGCGAAAAGAATGGATAAAGAATTCTTGGATTTGACAAGACAAAATGCTGATGATGAAGAAGTTGAAAATGCGATAATATTTGAAGATGAATGGGCTGATATTAATGAAGAAGCATGGGAATTTTAAGTTAAGAGAAGGATGAAGCTATGTATAAAAATAAAGAGCCTACATACTACAAAAGGTAAGAAAGAACAAAGGAGTAACAAAGATAATGAATATTGTTAAGCAAGGTAATGTAATACGTGAAATTAATTTTTTATCTAAAGATAAAAAGGAACTACTTGAATATGAGTTTGATAGACAGCCAAGTAGAGTATATATTTTAGATGAAGATGAAAAATATTTTATAGATAGTTTAATTTTGATACTTGATAGTCATGAATTACATGATAATGAAAAGGTAAAAATGATTAGAAAAAGCGTATTGGCAATTCAAAGCTCGTTCGCCTTAGAATTATATATTCCATTTAATGCAATTAAAGCCTATACAGAATACTATGTAACAAATTATAAAGAGAGAGGAGAAGGATGATGCCAGATTATAAAGAAAATTTAATTAATGAAAATAGTGAATTAAGTTCTTATGAGCCAATTATTAAATTGATGAGATATAGAATGTTAACTAATAAGGAAATGAAGGATAGAGACAGATGCGAGACAGCATATAAATTCTATAAAAAATTAGATTGGTTAAATGAAAATAGCAGAGATGTGGAGCCTGATACATTCCTAGGTTCTCCCTATTATCACCTCCAAAAAATGTGTAAAAAATATGATATAGAACAAAATGATAATTACTATGTTAACGATTTTAAAAGATTTGTAACTTTAGAGAAAAATGAAGATTATTCTGATCTGAAAAATAGTCGTGCTCAATACCTTCGCAAGGAATGGTTTTGCTCAATTAACACAATTGAACATTATAGGCTACTTTATACAAGTCCAGAGGTAAATTATTATATTGATAGTTGTCATCAAGTGGGTTCTTTTAATATTGTGCCGAAAGGATTCGGCTTTAATCCTAAAGCTAAGTGGTTAATGGATGATGGAATAAGGTCTTTGATGGTGCTTGAGGATAATTGGGAATATATTAAGAAATTTTATGGAGATATATCTTTTGAAGAATATAAAGTAAAGTATTGCTTAGAAGATGCCTACTCTAATGGTAAACTGCGAAAAGAATTGATGATTGATTTTAGCATGACTTGGGATGAATTATTTCTAACTTTAAGAAATTTAGCAGATTTAATTAATAAGAGAACTTTATCAGTAATATATAAATTAGAGGAGTCTGAAAAAAATGAACAAAGATTGTAATTCACTTAATAAATATATCCAATATGATTTTGAATATATCAAAGACAAATTCAATAAAGAGTATAAAAATATTAATGAAGATGATTTTAAGAAAACGATTCCTATAACTAGCGATAGAAGAAAAATCATTATTCTTTAATCGCTGTGGTGCTTACCCTGAATATGATGAAGGATGGGGAAGGCATTTACCTGCATCTGGTACATACTTTGAAGAAGATGGCGATATTGGCTTAGAATGTGATGTGCTGATTGAGGAAAGAGTTCAATATATAGGTGTAACTAAAGATTATAAGAATTATGTAATTATTCCTAAAGGAGTTCAAAGTGAAGAAATTTTTGAAATCAATGATGAATTTGATGAAGTGATTGAAATAGAAGAAGAAACCATGTGTGGAGTAGATTTATCATTAGAAAAATTTAATCGTTTCTATAAACAAGTTGATATAGACTAGTAAAAAAATGATATTAATTGAAGGAGTTGGCTAAAGAATGATTTATGTAATGAGCGATATTCATGGCATGTATGATAAATATATTGAAATGATGGACTTAATTGACTTAAAAGAAAATGATACTTTGTATGTATTAGGCGATATAGTTGATCGTGGTAATGGTTCTATGAAAATACTAAAAGATATGATGAAAAGACCTAATGTATTTGGTATTTTTGGTAATCATGAATTAATGATGGCAGATTGCTTTAATATTATTACACAAGAAATTACAAATGAGTTATTAGATAATTTTGATGAAGAAGCACTTATGAAATTATCTGATTGGATGAATAATGGAGCATTCCAAACCATACAAGAATTTAAAAAAATAAGTAAAGAAGAACAAAAAGACATCATTGAATATTTAATGGAGTTTACTGCATATGAAGAAGTAACAGTAAATGGTAAAGATTATCTTTTAGTACATGCTGGATTAGGCGATTTTAGTGAGGAAAAATCACTTGATGAATATGATGTAAATGATTTTGTTTGGAAACGTCCTGATTGGGATATTCCATATTTTGCTGACTCTAATAAATTTGTAGTCGTTGGTCACACTCCAACATTAGGAATTACTGGAAAGCCTGAAATCTTTTATAAAAATAATTTTATAGCAATTGATTGTGGTGCTTGTTTTGAAAATGGTATGTTAGCATGCCTATGCTTAGATACTATGGAAGAATTTTATGTTTAAGTTAACGTATATAATAAATTGAAAGGACGGAAAGACAACTTATAACATCCTTAAAACAAGACTACAAGTGATAAATGAAGTCATCGATTATGACAAAGAAGATTATCGCTTGTATTTTTTAAATAAGATCATATCTAATTTGAATCAGTATTTATTACATGTATATCATGGAGCATCAAAAAGAATGTTACCTCTGTATTATTGCAAGTACGAGTGGAGATTTAATCACAGAAAATGTAGATCCATTATGGAGAAAATCAAGAATTATATAACGCTGTCTAGAATAGCCACTCGAAAAATGATTCGTGAATCTGTGGACCAGTATGCCATGGCAAGAGGACTTGAAATTTCCTAGGGGTTATCAGATGGGTACTCACATTTTAATATGTGTTTTTTTTGTTGGTGGATAATTAAAAAAGAACAAATTATCAATTCATTCCAATTCCAAGTGTTGGATGATTTGAAATTTGCTCTATCTAATTAGAATGATAAATAAAAATGCTATATATGTCAATCAGAGTGAATTTAAGGCAGATTGCTTTAAGGTTGTCTTGTTGTTAAAATAAGGATAAGAAGAACAGAAAGAAGGATCAACCATGATTAGTTATGAAGATGCAAAGAAAATAGCATTAGAATTAAATAGTGATGTAAATTCGTGTTATGAATTTGATAACGCATATAGATTTTTAGACAAAAATGATGATAGTGATGGTGATAAAAGTGTGATCATCTTAAAAGAAGATGGTAGAGCATTGAATTATGTAAACTACATCCTGGATTATGCAACAAGTAATAAGATGAAAGAAATTGAGTTTTAAAGTCATTAGATAATAATTTAAACATTGAAATATAATGGAATTTTAAGAGCGCTCGCGTTTATGTGGACGCTTTTTTTCAATACCTGGAAGGATTAAATAATACATAAATTTAATATTCTGACATGAATAGTGTCAAATAAAGGTATAGCTTATTGGTGAAAGGACTATATATTGATAGCACCGGAATGTTTAAGGCAATTTGCCTTAATTACCTGGGGTAGGGGAGGATGAAATCATGGATCAAAATTTATTGAGAAAGTTTAAAAATGGTAAGTTGGATCAGATCAACAAACAGATGAGTGTTTCCAGAAATAAAATGGATGATCATATAACTCAAAGGGAAGTAGAGATAATGAATTATAAGATGGCTAATGAGATGCTTACCAGGTATTCATTTGATGAATTAATAGAACATGCATTAGTAGATGCTGAATTTGATGAAAGTGATTGTTATGGATGTTTGCTGGCACTTAGCATATTGCAAAAAGCCAATGGTGATAAGGATACAGCATTCAAGATGTTACGTGAGGATACTGCAATTGTTGAAGCGTATTATGGACAAAAGATGGATGCTGAGCTTTTACGATTTAAAGCATTGCCTGAGATAGAAGGTCAATTAAAATGTTAAGGCAAGTTGCCTTAAGGATAATAAAGGGAAGGAAAAAGATATTATGAAACGTTTGCTTTCGATTTTACTTGCAGAAGTATTGTATTTGGTTGCGATAGTTTGTAGATGGTGTATTGTGATAACACATTTCGTTGCATATCTATATACTGGATTCTTTGTGTTTATGTTATTTTTACATTTTACAAGAATAGCCAGGGTGTTAGATCATTATACTTCAACAGAGTATATAGTTAGTGCAGGAGCTATTGTTGTATTTTTCTTGTCTAGATCTATATTTGAATATTTAGGAGCAAAGGCTAGTAATGTTCATTATAGATTGTTGAATTATTAGAATTATACAGATTATATTATATTTATTGGATTATATAAGGCAGGTTTTCATTAGAATTTGTCTTTTGGTGATAAAATTAAGTTGTTATTTATTCTATATTTTATACTAGGGTGGTTGTTTAAATACTGAGGTTCGTTCTAGCACGGCTAAAGATCGATTTGGCTTTGTTGATGGAACTACATTATCTGGTATTTCTTCTTCCAGGAAGATAAATAAAAACAATAGTACAGGAGTTCGGGGTGTGTCTTTCGATAAGAAGCGTAATAAATGGGGTGCTCAGATTACATTTCAAAGAAAAAATCATTGCTTAGGGCGATTTGATGATAAAGAAGATGCTATTAATACCAGGTTGGAAGGCGAAGAGCATTTCTTTGGAAAGTACAGAAAGGATGGTAAATAATGGCTAAACAGTTTAATGTTGGGGATACAGTGTATTTTATTAGTTCATCTGTTTTTGTTAGAAAGGCTACAGTAATACGTGTTGCAGCTGGCTTTGTCACTATTAAGTTTGATACAAATAATGGTAATGATGGACCTTCTGGCATACGAGTACGTGAATCGAAGGTGTATCATACAGAAAAAGAAGCAAATGATGTTGTCCAGGTCAATAAAAGTAGACAGCAAAACAGTCGAAAGCTATAATTAGTATTGCTATTCATCTTCCTAACAAATATGGATAGTTGGCTATTCTATATATAATATGGAATAGCTTTTTTGCTTTTTAAATGATATTGTTGAGATATGAAAACTTATAGTTCTTATGTTAATTTTTTATGTAGCCTAATGGCTATTGATATTCCGGATATTTGTTATTGTTTTAAAGAACAGTATTACGATGTGAATGGATTTGATGTTGAACCATTTGAAATGGAATCACACTGTAAAGCGCATGTGATACCAGATGAAAATAGAATATATATTAATTTTAATGAAATTCATGGAGAGAATGATATTTACTTTATATTGGCTCATGAAATTCGACATTGTGCACAATACCAGGCTACAGAAGGGATTGGATTGGCCGATATTGCAAAACCGGAAACAATTTATAAATGGAAAAAAGAATTTAGTCGATATAATCCAGGTTGTAATAATGAATCTTGCCAGGAGGTAGAATTGGATGCCATGGCCTTTACATGGTTTATAGGTAAGGTTTTATTAAATGTAGATGTTGATCTAAATTGTGATGAAGTATTGGTAGAACCATATAAGCGGTACATCATAAGAAATTATTCATTAACAGAGATTAAAGAGCGTTTAGATTATTCCGGATTAGAGTTTGGTAGAAACCACGCTTAATAGGTGTGGATTTTGTTAAGGTATCTATTATAAGGTAATAAAAAGTTAAATGAGTGAAATATATTGTTTGGTACTAATTCATGGGAAAATATGTGAAGCATTAAGTGAAAAAAGTGATTTTTTGACTACGAAGAAAGTGCTTTTTATTTGTCATGGAAATATATTCCTTTTATAGTAAAATGCTTTATATAAAGAAAAAGCAGGGAATTATAAACTCATTTTACACCAAGCTTATACCAAAAAAGAAAGATCGTTGACACAGCTTGAAATTGAAGGATTATTCAATAAAAGATATTGAATATTTCATTGAATATGTTTCAATTAAAACAATTAAAAAATCATAAGAATAAAATGAATTAT
>OGES01001735.1_pt1 | contig 16429 bp, 10 predicted proteins | sample 1570711 | NCBI WGS metagenome assembly OGES01 (sample SAMEA2582133, study PRJEB24529) | metagenome | biome: Human gut stool | place: China | collected 2011 | reverse complement strand
GAAGAGCCAAGGTGTTGAAGACATATAATAATCCATCAACTACCATCTATAAAATGATAGAATTGCTGGAAAGTTCGTAATTTGAAGATTATGAAGAATAGAGAAATAACATCAGCTATTACCAGAGAATTTACGAGAGATACAGACTAAACAATAATGAGAGTTTGTGTTTTACATTGGAAAATAAAGGCTTGTAAATCTCAAAAAAACAATCAAAAATGTATATTTGCAAAAACGTTTATTTATTTTATCCGTTTCAATTTTTAGACGAACGTTTTTCACAGGATGTTGACCAATAGCCAAGGATTTAAAAGATTTTTCGAGCTCTATTTCGAACCCGTATACCGTTTTGTCCGGAAATATACGGAAGAAGATGCTATTGCCCGGGACATTACACAGGATACATTTATCCGGCTTTATGAGCGCAGAAGGGATTTCGACGTGCCTGAAAAAGCAAAATCTTTTATCTATATCACAGCCCGGAATCTCTGTCTGGATCATCTTAAACACCAGAAAAATAAAACAACAATACCAACAGACACAATCGGTATCAGAGGCCAAAGACCCGGATTTTTTACATGAAATCACCTATCAGGAAACTTTGCGGATTCTCCATCAAGCTATCGATACTCTTCCCCCTCAAACCCGAAAAATCATTTTATTGGGTCTGAACGGAAAAAACAACAACGAAATCGCCGAAGCCCTGAACATTTCGGTCAACACGGTAAAATCCCTGAAAAAAAGTGCCTACACCAGTTTGAGGGGGCAATTGAAAGATCCCATGCTCTTCCTGCTTTTCTTATTAATCGATAGTTAATCAGCAATCACAACGTATATATAATAATTGATACTGATTTTTAGAATCAACACCTAAAGCATATATCTGATTTTCTCCATCTCCGCAAAGACCATATATCTCATAATCTTTGGGAAAGTCATAGCGATATCGGGGACGTCCTTCCCAGGTCCAAAATAATAAATAGCGTTGCCCGTTATTTTGATAGAGAGTAATGATGTATTTTTCTGAATCTATTGACAATCCCGGGAAAAAATAAAAAACCAACTGCCTCTCCAGATTGAGTTGGTCTTGAAAGGTAAGCAAAGTGTGAGGAATCGAAATTCTTTTTACGGGTTTTATCGTAAAGCGATCTACATCTATCAAATCGAACAATTGATAATATTTTCTGAAAACTGCAAATCTGTTTCTGTTCTTTTGCTTGATAATAAACGCGTCATTCCAATAGTCGGGAGAGAGTAAAGTCATTTCCTTTTCTGTAGGAGGATAACAGGAAGTTGAAGGATAAAAAGCCTGATGAGACTGTTCATATACACCATATCGTGTTTTTTTTGTCGTAGTCTGACCGAAAAAATAAGTTGCTGTTTCATCTGTCGGATAAACACTAACAAAATAATAGTCGTCTAACCAGTTAAAAGAATCCTTGTTTCTGATACGAAAAGAATAAGTCGCGACCTCTTTGATCGTATCGCGAATTAGTATATCCATCCTGCATTTCCTGGCCAATTGAATACTTGTTACCATACTATCATTCAGTTTGTATAATAAATGGGCACCATCGACATTCTTATATTGGGAAAGTATCTTTCCGGGAATATGATAGGTATGAAGAACTGTCCCACGCATTGCATGACACCTGTCCCATATAACATAATCTTTAAGCATAACCATTGAAACCGTATTACTCAAGATATCGATATCTGTCGTATATACAGGCAATAATTCCAAAGTACCTTTATCGCTGAACTGACTTAAAAACGGATTAGAAAAAGAACAACCAGTCAATACTAACACCGGAATCATAATGTATCTAAATATCATTTTCCGCTCGATCGATTTCATTTTTATACAGGGTAGCTATTTTATTTGAAATAATAGGGTTACCTATTACTACAATTTTTCCGTTAGGATCGATTAAAAATGTGTTCAACAATTTATTATCTGGCAATTTATTCATTTTTATATAATGATTTTCAGGATCATATATAATGGGCTGTGTAAAATGAATGGATCTTTCATTCATGATTTCAAAAGATGAATATATCTCAGCATAAATAAAACACAGAAACCTTACCTTATCTGGTGGGAATTGTGATAAAAGTTGTTTCCATTTTATAAGATCTTCAACGCAAGCATAACAATCCCCATAAATATAAGTTGTGATTCTATAAATTGAATCACTCGTATATTTAGCAGGATTTTGAAGATAAATCGAATCACTACATTGCTTAATTAAAATATGCTGAGGTAATTTAAGTTGTCTATTTAAATATTGATTAACAAATTGAGTATATTCTTTTGTCGAAGTTTGGCATGAAATACAGGATATAAACAACAAAATACAAATGTTTAGCTTCATTACTTTAAAGTTTAAAATGAATCAAATTGTAATTTTCTCCAATTAAAGCGATACCATAAAAATTTAATGAATCATCTCCAGTAAAATTTAATAAATGACAGGGAAGTTTATAACTATTCAAAGGGTTTCCATCCCAATCAAAGGTCAGAATAAACTCCGAATGATCTTGTTTGTATAAAGCACACACATACTTCGATAAACCGACAAGTTTAGAGGTGAAGACACGATTGGGTGTGCCTTTTTCACTCGGTCTATATACCCCGGACACCATTTTCCATTTAAAATGTGTAAAAATATTTCTTTTCACTAATATCAGTGAGTCATTTTTTATTTCTAAAATATCGATTATGTGGTGTTTATCTTTAAAAGCCATATACTTCTTCATTCCAGGGTGACGAACAATATGACTGTAATATATTCTAGATTTTCCGTTCAAGGTCAGATTGTCATTCACCCCTTTAGGATAAGATATAAAGGGCCTTAACATTTTACTGTTACGATTATATAAAGCATAGTTTTTTTCTAAATTACCAGTTCCTGTAACAAAATAAATCGAGTCGTTTCCATAGTGGACATCTAGCATAAAATGATTGGTCGGATAGGAAGGTAAAAAAATGATGGTATCATTACTTAATTGCAAAAACATCAATTTGGCAAGAGTCCTGTCAAATATGAAAAGAATACTATCATTAATTTTTTCTAAACCGTATCCTTCAGTAAATTCATTATTTCCTCTTCCCCTTTTACCAAAATTATTTTTTTTATAATGAATTAAATCTATGGATGAAAAAATAGTATCTCCCGTAAATTGTGAATAAATAATTTTATCTTTCATTTTGACCATGCTAGGTATAAAATCCACAACCAAATCGGTAGAATCCAGCACGGTAATTTCAATATCATGAGAAGGTATGAAATTTTTTAAAAAGTTGTTTTTTGTATTCTGAGATCTATTGCATGAGAAAAGCAGGAATAAATGACAGAGTAAGATAAAATATGGACTCTTCATCATACTAGGTATTTTAATCAAAATATCAAATAAAGTTCTGAACACATAGTAATAAATACTCTATATCCAGAACATACTATATTTCTCTATAAACTAATAACAATTTAATCCTACATCTATTGCATGTTTTTCAACCCAACCTCTTCCTTGATAACCAGGGCAAAAATGGCTTTGTCCATCATTAATATATCCTGTTTTATTTCCAGGATTATTGGGATCGGCAGGTACGCTATAATCATAATATAGACAGCCATGTTCTTCTTCCGGACATTTAACACAAATGCATGAATATTCACCTGCAGCAGAAGCAGAACTTGCTTCCAATAAAGTCTTCAAATTGACTTTATTTTCATGATCAGCTGTTAAACGAGATTCAACCATATTTATTATGGTTAGGATAAATAAAATTCCTAATAAATATTTTTTCATAATATTGTAATTTATAATTCTCTCAATATTCTCACTCATTTATACAATATAATCTTCACCTAGTGATAATTATAACAATATATTTACTTACATGATAGCCTCTCTTTCTTTTTACGTTATTTTCTCCTGAATTCCCATCAGTTTGTTTTCAATTTTTACACCATCAGGTGATATTCAGCAATAAAGATCAGTTTAATTATTGGGAAAATGAAACATTTGACACAAAGTTTTGTCCTATATTTGTCCCATGAATTGTTAAATCTGGCCAGAAAAACTCAATATCATGCAAAGAAAATTCGAATAAAGAATGCAGTTAGCGGGTCCTTTATTTTTTTTCAATCCGGTCAAAACGGTAAGAGAAGGAAAGCATATAATAATCCTGCGTACTGGTCGAACTATTCATCCGGGTATACAAATCGGTCACGGAATAGTGCACCTGACTGCGGTCACGGAAGATATCGTTGGCCCGGAATACCAATTCGGCCTGTTTCTTTTTACCGAATTTCTTACCCAATTCAAGGTTCAGACGATTATTCGACCGGCTGGTCACTGTCCCTGTTTTGTTCCAATAATAAGTATAAAAATAGTCTCCTCCCACAAAAAAACCTTTCCAGAAAAGCCACCTGCAATTGGCCATTACCGTCTCTTCGAGATTCTGAGCTTTACCGGTGGATGAATTCCGGGAATGGGAATAGCTTGTAGCATGCCGGCAATAAAAGTCGAAATTCTCCGATAAGTCGGTATTGACGCCGATACTGATTTGTCCCCGATGCATCTGAGTGACATTCTGCTGATCATCGTAAATCGAGGGTTGATGCGAATAACTGTAATCTCCCCCGAAATCCAAATGGATTTTTTTCACCGGCATCGAATAATTGGTATGTACATTCATACTCCACATCCCATTCAAATTCACCGGCATGGTCAACGAACCTCCCTTCGACACCAAATATCCATCGATCAAGGTGTCTTTACCGATAAATTTTACATTGGAAGAGATCTGATTGATCGTCTGCTGTACATCGAAATTAGCCCAGAAAAACCGGGAATTCATCGGTTCCGAACTGGTATACCTCATCGAAAGATGATGCGAATAAGACTTTTTCAATCCAGGATTTCCCTTAGATACTTGTAAGGGATTGCTGACATTCAATACATCCTGCAATTGCACGGCCGACGGAGAAGAAGTATTTCCATTGTAGTTGACACTGACATTCCGTTTCTCACTCATCCGGTAGGATAGCTCTGCCCGGGGTGAAATATCGAGATAGTTGGATCCGACCAAAGAATCGGGTTTTCCGATAAACCTGTTCCGGTTTTCCATCTGCATCAGACGCAACGAACCTCCCCCGTTCAGCGTAACTTTCTCTTTATGATAATTATAATTTACCCCGAAATTCTGACTGACTTGTTTATTGATCGATTTATTCGTTAAGGCCGTATCTATCCCGATCAGCTCTTCGAATACGGCATCCCGGTAAGCCAGGCTATGCCGGTCCGACTGATCTTTACTCGTCAGGAAATGATAATTGAAGCTAATACGCGCAAACTTCGTCAAAGGCTCGGAATAAGACAATCCGGTACCCATTGAATAGTTTATCCGTTCATTATCGTTTTTCTGAAAACGCAAACTATCTCCCCGCTCGGTTATTTTCTCGTGTATATGCTGATAATCGCCGGAATTCGATTCATTATACCCTCCACTGAATTGAAATGTCAAGGTACGTCCTGTCTTTTTAAAAGCATGCATCCACGAGAAATTACCTCCTGCCCGTTTACTATCGTTTTTATTGATGGCTTTCGTTTCTGTTCGATTTAAGGTATCCCCGTTTTCCATACTGCTATTCCAGGACAAACTCTCCTGATTTCCCCGGGAAATAGTAAAATCGGGATTGAACCGGATCCGGTTCTTGTCATTGATCTTGTAATCCAGACTAAAATTAATTCCATGACTTTGATTATCCGAGTTCGAATGACTCTCATTATCGTACACGCGGCTTTCATAATTCCCGGTAGGCAAATATTCCTGACGGGAAAGGGAAGCAGAATTATTTACGTTCGCGTTCCAACGGTAATTTCCGCTCACCTGCAGTTTCTTATTGATCTGTGACGAATAATTACCCCAAAGTCCATGGTTCTTATTTTTGTTCCCTTCATCCCGGTAACGGGCATCCGGCAAGTCGTTCAAGGCCATCCGGCCGGCATTTCCGCTAAAAGTAATCTTTCGTTTCCGGTCGAATAAATTCAACGATACAGAAGCAGAATAGGATTTATCTTTCACCTTTTCCAGCCCATAAGCCAGTTCGCCGCGTCCGAACACCTTCATCTGGTTGGGATTCCGGGTTTCGATATTCAATGTACGTGATTTACTCCCATCGTCATAACCCGAGAATTTAGCCTCCTCACTTTTATCATCGTACATTTTTATACGGGCAACGAGTTTAGCCGGAAGATTCTTCAAAGCCGCAGCAGGATCATTGATCGCATATTCCATCCCATCGATGGTGATTTTTTTCACTTCCTGCCCCTGGGCCATAATTTTCCCGTCTACAATCTCGAAACCCGGCAATTTCTTCAACAGTTTTTCCAGATCGGCATCTTCAGCCAAGTGGACAGCCGCCGCATTGAACTGTAAGGTATCTCCTTTCTGCACAGTGAGCGGAGGCCGTGCCGATACCACCACTTCGTCGAGAATAAGTGCTTTCAGGGAAATGTCCCCGACAGCAGTATGTCCTTCCAACACAACTTTTTGTTCCAACGGCCGGAAACCGACAAAAGAGACTTTCAGCCACTGTTCGCCAGCCGGTAATTTCCCGACATCGAATTTTCCCAGCGAATCTGTAACAGCTACCAAAATTCGCTTTATCCCTAAAAAAATATGAGCGCCAGGGAGAGGCTTCCCATCCTCTCCGCTGACCACTCTGCCCGATAAACGGCAAGAGACCGAATCCGACAATGCCTGAGCCTTTAAACTGCCTCCCAAGCACAGCAGACAAAGCAACCATACTATCTTCATCGTCCTCTGTCTTTTATCGTTTTTCTGAAACAGAGGGAGGGACCGCCCGTTCGGCCACACCTCGTTTATAATTCGGACGGCTGCTCATCACAAAGTGTAAATCCGCTCCATCCTTAATATCATTATAGGTTATATACGACTTATCGTACTTCTTCCCGTTCAGATATACTTCTTTCACAAACACATTTTTAGCCGACCAATTCTTGGTAGTCATCCGAAGATGTTTACCGTTGCTCATCTTCATATCGACCGCAGCAAGCCCGGGAGAACCCAGATTATACACATTGCTGGACGGAGCTGTCGGATAGAATCCCATGGTATTGAATATATACCAGGCCGACATCTGTCCGCAATCGTCATTTCCACTGAGTGCATCCGGCTTATTCCCATAAAAGGTATCCATGATATAACGCACCTTCTCCTGGCATTTCCAGGGTTGTTTCAGGTAATTATAGAAATACAGGATCTGATGGCAAGGCTCATTACCATGCCAGTGAGCCCCTACCCGTCCCTGAATATCGTGTGCCCCGGGGATATTATCGGCCATCTGGGTAACGAACATCGAATCGAGGCGTTCCCGGAGCAAATCTTCTCCGGCTTCATTGATATACCCCTGCACATCATGAGGAACATACCAGGTGTACTGTAAGGTGAAACCTTCGGTAATATCCCCCCAGCCATTGACAGATCCCGGACCTTGATAAGCGATCGGAGCGAAAGGAGTGCGCCAGTTGCCTTTACTATCCCGGCCACGCATATATTTCGTCCCGGGATCGATCAGGTTTTTATAAGATAAAGCCCGCTTCATGAAAAATTCATAATCTTCGGTTTTTCCAAGCTTTTGAGCCACCTGAGCAATACAATAATCGTCATAGGCATATTCGAGGCTCTTGGATACCGATTCTTTCTCCTTATCGAAAGGGACCCAACCTAACTCGGTATATTCCGGCAGACAATCATAGTTGGGATTAGTCGCCGTAGTCTTCATCGCCTCGTAAGCCCGTTCATAATCGAATCCCTTCACATCTTTCATGATGGCATCGGCAATCACCGATACAGCATGATATCCGATCATACACCAGGTTTCGTTGCCATAAAACGACCAGACCGGCAACATATGTTCGACACTCTTGTCATAATGGGCCAGCATCGAGTTGACGATATCGGCATTGATATCCCGTTGCACCAGATTGAATAAGGGATGTAATGCCCGGTAAGTATCCCACAAAGAAAAGACGGTATAATTGGTAAAACCCTCTGCCTGACCGATATTTTTATCCAACTCTCTAAACTTCCCGTCTGCATCCTGAAAGATAAAGGGATGCAGGAAAGCATGATAGACCGACGTATAAAAAGTCTCCCTCTGTTCGGGCGTAGCCTCGATCTTAAATTTCGACAACTGCCCTTCCCACAGTTTTTCGCCTTCAGCTTTCAGGCTTGCAAAAGTTTTTCCTTCCAATTCCTGCATATTCAGTTTCGCCCCATCACTGCTCACTGCCGAGACAGCGGTCTTCACCGTAACCACTTCTCCCTGACGGGTCGGGAAACGCATCCAGAAACGCAGGTCTTTTCCCCAGGCTTCGAGACTACTCCGGAAACGGTTAGTATTGTATTTCACCGGAATAGTATCCTGCATAATTCCAAAATCCCGGAAAGGTTTAGAAAATACAGCCGTAAAATAAACATGCCGTTCCGGTCCCCACCCTTTTACCAATTTATAACCGACAAGGGTCGAATCGTTCTCCACCCGAAGATTGCTCCAGGGACAACTCTGCCACAAGGTATGGTTCATGTCCAGCAGGATAAAAGAACTGTCCGACTCGGGATAGGTAAACTGCAGGATTCCGCTTCTAATCCCTGAAGTCATTTCTGCTTTTACCCCATAATCCAGCAGGTCTACGCCATAATAGCCGGGACTGGCCCATTCCTGTTCATGGCTATAGCGGGAACGATAACCGGTATCCGGATTTTCATGCGTCCCCGGAGTGAAATGAATCTTTCCGGTCCCGGGCATGAACAAAAAATCGCCCAAATCGGGGATACCGGTTCCGCTTAGGTGAGTCAGGCTAAAACCCAACAGCGTTTTATGATCGTATTTATATCCGGCTGCCGCATCGTAATAATCGGCATCCGTATCCGGGCTGATCTGAATACCTCCGAAAGGAATTTGTGCCCCGGGATAGGTATTTCCATACCCCGAAGTACCCACCAGCGGCCGTACATAAGAAATCAAAGGCTGTTGCTGTGCACTCACCGTCGCAAAAGCCAACAATCCGCCGACGGTAACCATAAATTGCAATACTTTTTTCATATAAAACATTTTATCCGTTTCTATTTCGTCATCGAATAGGGCTTTTGTTCTTCGGTGAACACTCTTTTCTTATTCGGCGTACTGCTCATTTCAAAAAAGAGCTCTCCACCGTTACAAATATCCTGATGAGTCAGATAAGCTTTATCGTATTCCCGTCCATTCAGTTTCACCGATTTGACATAACGGTTTTTAGCACTGACTTTCGGAGCTTTGATCACCAGATCTTTCCCATTTTCCAAATGTACGGTCATTTCCTTCAGATAAGGAGCTCCCAGTACATACTGGTCGGATCCGGGACATACGGGATAGAATCCCATAGCCGTAAAAATATACCAGGCGGACATCTGCCCGCAATCATCGTTACCACACAACCCGTCGATATTATTGCGATACATCCGATCCATAATTTCCCGCAGGCGGTATTGGGTTTTCCAAGGTTGAGAAGTCCACATATACAGATAAGGAATATGCTGGCTGGGTTCGTTACCATGCACATAATTACCCATCAAACCTTCTTTGGTAATATCCTCGGTATTTTCGTAGTATTTTGCCGGCAATTCCATGGTAAACAAAGAATCCAACCGCTCGATAAAGCGTTTGTCTCCTCCCATAAAAGCCTTCAGGCCATTCACATCCTGAGGTACATAAAAAGAGTAATTCCAGGAATTACCTTCGATAAACCCTTGGCCATGAGTATCCAGCACATCGAATTTTTCCTTCATCTGTCCGGCAGCATTCTTCGGCCGGATAAAACCCAAACGCTCGTCCACCAGATGTTTATAGGCTCCGGCCCGCTTCAGGTAAGTATCGGCCACTTCCCGGTCGCCCATTTTCTTCGCCATATGATAGATCGCCCAATCGTCATAACCATACTCCAGGGTGACCGATGCCGAACTACCGCTCTTTTCCATCGGCACATACCCCAATTCCATATACTCTTTCAATCCTTCGAGGTATGGAACGGTAGAAGTACTCACGACAGCTTCCAGGGCCAGTTTTTCATCCATCGGAATACCTTTCACGTAAGCATCGGCTATGACCGAAGCCCCATGATATCCGATCATACACCAGTTTTCATTGGCCATATGCGACCAGATAGGAAGCAAACCATGTACACTCTGCCGATAATGAGCCAGAAACGATGCCACGATATCTTTACTACGTGACGGATAGAACAAATTGAACAAAGGGTGCAGAGCCCGGTAGGTGTCCCAAACAGAAAATACCGTATAATTCGTGAACTGATCCGCCTGATGGATCTCCTGATCCAATCCCCGGTAAGAACCGTCATGATCCATATACACCGATGGATTGATCATGGTGTGATACATGGAAGAATAAATATTACAAACCTGATCATAATCCCCCTTTACATCGATCACACTCAACGCATCTTCCCATTTCTGTCCGGCCTGCGCACACAACTGCCCGAAATTTTTACCCGCAGTCTCGATCCGCAGATTATTCAATGCACCGCTGGCACTCACCGGTGAAAGTGCAACTTTCACCTCCAAAGGCGTTCCGTCCGACAAGTCGAAATCAAAATAAGCCACGACATTCCGTCCTCCGATTTCGGGAAAATTGCGGTAGATATCGAATTTCCGCCACATTCCGTTATACAGCATCGGTTTCATCTCTTTATATCCGTAACCCCGGATCGGTTTTGAGAAAGTAATCGCAAAATAGGTGTAGTTCACCCGGGCCCAACCATTTGTAATCCGGTAACCGGTCAGCAAAGTATCGTTTTCTACCCTCAGATTGGCCCAAAGCACTTTTCCGTCGTAATTATAAATACCATGTTTCAGATCGAGGAGGATATGTCCGTCTCCTTTCGGGAAAGTATATCTATGTATCCCTACCCGTTCGGTGGCTGTCAATTCTGCCTTCACCCCATAATCCTCGAGCATCACGGAATAATAACCCGGCCAGGCTTTTTCTGTGGCATGTGAAAAACGGGAACGATATCCGCTATCGGGGTTTTCAGCCGTTCCCGGGTTAAATTTAATATCTCCGGTTACCGGCATAATCAGGATATCGCCTAAATCCGAATGCCCGGTTCCGTTAAAGTGCGTATGACTAAACCCTACAATAGAACTATCCCGGTGCTGATAGCCGGCACAATACTCGTATACCCGCGGTTGATAGGTTCCGTTTATATTATGCGGAATCGTATCGGTATCCGGACTGAGCTGTACCAACCCATGAGGTACGCAGGCCCCCGGGAAAGTATGCCCCATGCCGTTCGTGCCGATCAACGGATCCACATAATCGATTTTCTTCTGACCGTTTACCGATAATCCGCATATCAATAACGCCATTGTAAGTAAGTTTCTATTCATCTATCAAAAATTATTTCAGTTTTGTTTATTATGATGTTTCAAATATTCCAAAACAAATTTGAAGGTGTTTTTTGCCGGTTCGTCTTTCGCCTGAGCATATAGTTTTTCTCCCAAAGCAATGTATCTCGCCCTATCGGCCGGCGAAGCCTCGGCTACAATCCGGTCGCAAAACTGAATATAAGGAATTTCCTTGGTCTTGAATTTCGGAAATTCAGTTTCACAAACCGAAATCAACTCTTCCACCCCCTTCTTCAAAGCCGTTTTCGCCACCGTTACATAGGCTTGCAATTCCTCGTTCGTGTTCAGCTTCAAAGCTGCAATCTCACGTCCCAAAGCGGTAAGCTGTTTTTCAGTCCATATTTTTTCTTTCTGCGAAAGGACTTTCAAAAGCTTTTCGGTATACCGTTTATCCAATTCCTGTGCCACCTTTTGCTTACCGACCGGTTTATTGAAACGCTTGTGATTTTTCAACAGCCAGGCTTCATTAGCCGAACCTTCCGGAGTCAGTTTCGGATTGCTGAAAACAAACCAATAGGCCTCTTCCACCTTCTCTTTATCACTCAGCGTATTTATCAACTCGGCAGCAACGGCCTCCATCGCCGGATCATAATACCGAATCAGCATTTTCAGGTACTTCACCATAAATACTTGTTCCCGGTTACCGCTTTCATACTTCGCTTTCAAAGAACCATAAGCTTTCTCTTCATCGAAACTCTCTTCTATACGTTCGATGATCTCGTCCACACTATACGAACCGATTACTTTATGAAGTAACCGGCCTTCTGCATCCAACACCAAAAAAGTCGGATAAGCCCGTACCTCAAACCGTTTCCCCAATTCAGGCCCCTCTCCTTTTTCCATATCATACTTTACACAGATAAACTTCGGATTGAAATAATCTCCGGCTTTTTTCTGCGGAAACACATTTTGAGTCATATTCTTACAAGGCCCACACCAGGAAGTATAACAATCCATAAACACGTACTTCTGCTCACTCTTCGCCTTGTCCAATGCTTCCCTAAAACTCAGGTGTTCAAAATTCACCCCATCCTGTGCAAAGCTAACCAAGCTTATCCATAAAAATGCAATAAAAAGGAATATTTTTTTCATACTATTTTTCATCTATACCATTATACTATGTTTCCGGTATCCGACAGTTTATCGATCCACAAACCTCAAATCCCAACCTCCAATACACCATCGGTACCGGAAACGACACGGCAGAATTTTAATTCATGCCCTCAAAAGACCACCCACTAACACATTTACAAAACTGCCCTCCAACTCATATTTTTCACTTTGGTCAAACCTTTCCAAACTGCCGTCGGATCTGCTTTCAACTCTACCTTATCCGGATTATTGCCCACATAATATTTCCGTAAAGTTCCTCCTTCGGCAGTATTGTAAGTAGCGATAAACAAGGCATCTTTCATCGGTTCCATCGTCAGATCGAATTTCAACATCGTAATCTGATCCGTTGTTTCCAAAGGGATGGTTTCTACCCGTTCATTCCCCTTGTCGTAATTATAAGCATATAAAACATTGTTCTTTACATAAAACAAAACCGAACGGGTCGAAGAGAAAGCATAGAAATCTGCCGTCAAAATATCCGAAGCGACATTAGAAGTTATCTCATACATACTCTTAGTCTCCATATTGTTCACATAAAACTTGTAGATATACGCATTCGTTCCATCCCCCATAAGTGCGAATGAATTTCCGTCGCATACCCACACTTTCGCTTCATTCCAGGTATTTTCCCCATATATCAATGTACGCCCTGTACCTTTTTGATCCCAAGGGAATACATCCGTACTTTTCTGTTCCAATGTATCAGAATAAGGATATAAATAACTCTCTGTCTTATAAAAACGATTGGTCTCTCCGGAATACCAAATAAACTTTTTAAAAGATTGAATACTATAAAAAAGATATTCACTGGCAGGAATGTATTTAGTCATATCAGTCTTCAAACAGTTCAAAGGAAAAGAATACATACCATATGCCAGGATAGATAAAGAGGTGTAAAACAACTTACCGTTACTACATACAACAGCTCTTTGACTTTCAACTTTTCCATCTATATCACTCGGCTGCGGAACGATTGTAACCGGAATCATAGGTTCATTGTAAGACTCCAGTAAAAAATTATCGAATACATTGGACTCGGAACCCTGTAAGGTTTCCCGGTCTAAATAATAAGAACCCGATTCAGTAAGTACCCAAATCTGTCTGTAATCTTCACCTTGCTTACCAGTATGCAAGAACGAAACAGGACCATGCAAAGTAGGTAATCCACTGTTTTTCAGAATATCCTTAAGAATCAGTGTATCTATACCCGCCATAGAAATCATCTGTGCATCTGCATTCCCATTTGCATCTTCTCCCATCAGTAAAATTCCCCGGGAATAAGGAGTCCCGACAGTCACCGTAAATTGCTTTTTCCACTGTACCTCTGTTACTCTATCCCGGATTTTCAAATACAAATTATAAGTTCCGGGAGCCAAAGTAACCGGATAACTGAGTACCCGATCCGTAGAAATCGTATCTTTCACATGGCTATCAGACGGAGAAAAAATCACCCACAAATATTCAAAACGATCTGTATCGGTAAGGTCTCCCTGACTCATCTCTACAAAATCTCCGACATCAATTTTTAGCGTATCAATATTCAACAATACATTGTACATGGTATTGATCTCTCCAAAGGTCACCTCGTTGATATCATGATAATCGTAATTACCTTCATCATCATAACAGGAAACTATACTTAAAAGCATAATTCCCAGCAATATATATAAAATTTGTTTCATCATATTCATTTTTATCACGGTCAAACTTACTATTCATTCGTTTCGGGATATGCCCCGTTCGCATAAACACAACCACTGACCCACATTAACCGACCATCGTTTTCCAAAATTGGTTTTTTATCGTAATAAGCTTTATTCAATATCTCCGAGAATTTCCTTGAGATCACCATTTGTTCCACCATAGTTATTTTTTGGGGATTCTGAAAATCAGCATAGGTATAGCCCAATTCCAGACATATCCGGTTCAACTTTTCGGGAGTAAAGGTGCCGAATTCCCAATCCGACCACTGTGAAGGCTTAGGCATAATATCCGTTACTAAGATTTTATGCATTGTAGCGTCGAATTGTTCAAACACAACACTCCCGCTAGTAAAACCTTCCATTTTGTCGAATTCCTTAAAAGTCAAAGAAAAATGATCGTTAGCGACCAGTTTCAGTCCTAAGGTTACCGTATCGTTTTTCATTTCAGGCTGACGGTAAAACAATACCGGAATATAAGCATAGGAACGATTCGCTTCTACCGTATATTCATCTACAAGCGCCCTATAATCGACTCCTTCCCGGGCAGTCGTACTATCCGGATTGACTACGACCCTGAAAGGACGCGGATAATCTTTTTCAGGACCGGTAATCATCACTTTGATATTAACGACCATAGTATCTTCCTGAACTTTACCGAATTCAGCCAGCGTGTAAGGCATATAGGGCCAATCCTTTTCCGAGGCATAGGAATGACCACTCTGTACAGCAAAATAAATAGCTTCTTCTCCCTCGTACGACATTAAATCCCGCTCACAAGCGATACATAAGGGAAGCAATATCCAGATATATAATAATTTTCTCATAATTCATTATTTTAGTTCAATCTCATATCGGTTTCACTATCAGGAAGTGGGATCACATAATTACTCATCGACATATCGATCCACTGTTTATCGTTATCTGTCTCGAATCTTCCGTTCGGAAGCTGTTGCTCAGCCCTCCGTTTATAGAAGAAAAACATTTGTCCTTCCCCTAAAAATTCCCGCCGGCATTCTTTTGTAATCTCCTCCATCAAGGTCGGCTCGGTTGCCACCGAGCTAGGACAATTCCGGCTATTCCGTATCCGATCCAAATACCCTTTGGCGGTTACAAAGTCATCGGTATATTCAGCAGCCAACAAATAAATCTCACTCAACCGGATCAAAGGAACCATCTTATTCAATAACTCAGCCCCACTCGTTGTTATATCTTCATATTTCCGATGATAGTCGATCAGTTTTCCGGCATTGCTATAACTTGCCCAAATATTACGACGATAATCGTTTTCAGAAGCGTAAAAAGAATAGTCTTTCCCCAATTCCAAACGTTTACCCGTGAAAGTATATATCTGGTCCAGGGTCGGCAGGAACAACTTATCCTGAATCTCTGTACCCCGGTAGGAATCATATAACGAAAACATCACTTCCGAAGAAAATACCCGGTCAGGTTTAGAAACATCGGTAGCTGCCGCATGGGTTACAAAAGGGAATATCTCCGCCCCTTCCACCTGTACTTCACGCAGAATCTCTTCGGCAGTAACCAACGCATTACTTTCATCGTGTCCCCAGGCATAAGCCCGGACCAACAAAGCTTTTACAGCATAATAATTCAACCGGAACTGACGGTAATTCAATGCATTATCTCCGATACTGTTTCCCTCGTTCCGTACCCCATCCGTCAAAACCGGATCGGACTCTTTCAGTAAATTCAGAGCAGTTTTCAAATCTCCGATCACCGACTCCAAAACAACTTCAGCAGACAGTAAAGGAGAAATCTGAGCATCGGTATTGGTTACGTAGGGGATACATTCGGCCGTTTTAGAAGTTTCATCGTAAACAGGTCCGAACAGACGCAACATATCCAAATGGAGCATCGCCCTTAAAGCCAACGCTTCACCTTTATACAAACCGTAATATACACCGGGTAAAACGTCTTGCCGTTCATCACATTTTTCGATAATGATATTACAATTCAATATCAGCGCATAAGCCTTTTCCCAGATAACCTGAAATACATCTTTGACATTCTGCTCCTCATATTTATAAGCGCCGAGCATGGAATTAAAATCAGACCCATTCCCGTATTTATAATACTGAGCCATCAAATCGATCACCCC
>OGES01001731.1_pt1 | contig 16443 bp, 16 predicted proteins | sample 1570711 | NCBI WGS metagenome assembly OGES01 (sample SAMEA2582133, study PRJEB24529) | metagenome | biome: Human gut stool | place: China | collected 2011 | reverse complement strand
GGTAGGGGTCGACCTGGGCCAACTGGCTAGCAAGTTCCATTTTTTTAGCAAAATCATGGGCCTCTGCCTTGTTACGACTGAGAAAGCGTGTGCTAAGACGACAGGTAGCTGTGACAAGGCTTTCGGTAGCTAGGTTTGAGAGAATGGCCATAAGGCTTTGACCTTCTGAGAGATTTTCCAGTTCTGGTACCAGTGCTTCCATCATGGTGTTGACCATATTGGCTCCCATGGCTTCTTGGGTATCGACTGCCAAGTAGACAATGAGGAAATTTCCCTTGGTTTCAGTCCAGAGCTTGCGAGGACCGCCCCCACGCTTAACAATAGAAGGGTGAGCTTCTTTGGCGATTTCTATAAGTTTCTGGCTAGCTGATTGAATCTTTCTTGCCGCAGTGGCTTTATCAGGAACATCAAAGAGGGCTACTTGCCCAATCATCTGCCGGTCATGAATCTTGGTTGTAAAGCCACCAGAACGCTTGATGAGCTTGCTAGCGTAGGAAGCAGCAGCCACAACTGAAGGTTCCTCGGTAACCATAGGAACTTGATAGGTAACGCCATCTACCAATACATCTGGGCAAATAGCGAAGGGAAGTGTAAAGCGACCAATGACGTTTTCAGCCATTTGATTGGCTGTTTCAAGAGTAAGCTGTTGGTCATTATCCAGAAGGTCTTGATTTTCCTGAGATAAAAGAGCATTATTTTTCAAATGCTCTTTGCGTTCTTGCGGTGTCTTCTTGGAAAAACCAGTCCAAGAGAGTTTAGTCATTTTGATTTCCTTTATAGATACGTTGATGTTCAGAGATTTCAGTCAAACGGAAAGATCCAGTTTGATAAGTAGCGAATCGGGTTGATCCGGTGTCATCCAACTGAGCCTCTTCGTAGAAAAGTTTTTCATAGTCAGCGACGCTCAAGTTGTGACGTTGGGCAAAGGTATCTAGGCGATCAGAACGAAGCATGTCTTTGTAGCCTTCCACTAAACGTCCTGAGAAAATTTCAGAGACGGCTCCAGAACCATAAGAAAAGAAACCAATTCTATCTCCCGCTTTAAGGTCTTGCGACTGTTCAAGCAAAGAAAGAAGTCCAAGATAAAGTGATCCTGTATAGATATTTCCAATTTGTCGACTATAAGTAATGGATGCATCAAAGTTGTTAATTAGTCGCTCTTTATTCTCTGCATTCAAATCTTTGGGAATAATCTTATTAAGTCCCTTAAGAGCTAACTTAGGATAGGGAAGGTGGAGGCAAAATGCTGAGAAATCAGCGAAATCGGCTTGATGACGTTCCTGATAAGCTGCCCAAGTTGTCTTCAAACTGTCAAGGTACTGCTTGGTTGAATAGATGCCTTGAACATAAGGCGTTGAACTGTAGTTTGGACGCCAGAAGTCCATGACATCACGAGTTTGCGCCACATTATCATCAGCAAGCTCCAAAATACGTGGATTCTGACTGACTAGCATGGCCACGGCACCAGCTCCCTGAGTTGACTCCCCAGAAGATCCGACACCATAGCGGGCAATATCACTAGCAATAACCAGAACTTTGCTATCTGGGTGGGCAGCCACATGCAACTTAGCATAGTTAAGTCCGGCTGTTGCAGCGTAACAAGCTTCCTTCATTTCAAAAGAACGGGCAAAAGGCTGAATACCCAAAAGACTGTGAACATAGACAGCAGCAGCCTTAGACTGGTCAATGGAAGACTCAGTAGCCACGATGACCATATCGATAGCTTTTTTGTCGTCGTCATTTAAAATATCAGCCGCTGCATCAGAGGCAAGCGTCACGATATCTTCTGTAATCGGCGTAATACTGGTTGCATCAAGCATCAGCCCCTTGCTGAATTTTTCAGGCTCCGCCCCACGGGCAAGAGCGAGATCAGCCATGTTTAGAACATATTGACTGGTTGCAAAACCAATCTTATCAATTCCAATAGACATATGATGTTTCCTTTTATTCTTCATTGTAGAGTATCCAGAAGATACTAATCTATAGTGATTTTACCATAAAAGAGTGCTTTCGCCTTGAAAAAACTTTGATAGTTAGTAATATCTTATTTTTTGATAAGTGCTATAGGATTTCAAAAGACTCACTTTTGCTATTCCTATAGCTTTTAGTTCTCATTTGCACCAGAATAAGGTAAAATTAAAATGAAAAGCAATATTATTTACAGCTATAATTAGATAAGCAAAATGATTTCTATTTATATGTTGCGAGTTTTAAGTGAGACTTTGTTTTCAATAGAATAAAGAGGAAAATCATGACAAAAGCAGACACTATTTTTAAAGAAAATATCACTAAAATCATGGAAGAAGGCGTTTGGTCAGAACAAGCACGTCCTAAATACAAGGATGGCACAACAGCCAATTCCAAATACATCACTGGAGCTTTTGCAGAATATGACTTGAGCAGGGGAGAGTTTCCAATTACTACTCTTCGTCCTATCGCTATCAAATCTGCCATCAAAGAAGTGTTTTGGATTTATCAAGACCAGACAAATAGCCTAGATGTCCTTGAAGACAAGTATAATGTGCATTATTGGAATGACTGGGAAGTTGAAGGTGTGCCTGCCAATAATGGAGACCAGCGTTCGATTGGTCAGCGTTATGGGGCGGTCGTTAAGAAGCACGATATCATTAATCGTTTGCTGGCTCAGTTGGAGTCTAATCCGTGGAATCGCCGGAATGTCATCTCCCTTTGGGATTACGAGGCCTTCGAGGAGACAGCAGGACTTCAGCCTTGTGCCTTCCAAACCATGTTTGACGTTCGTCGTGTGGGTGAGGACATTTATTTGGATGCCACTTTGACGCAGCGCTCTAACGATATGTTGGTGGCCCATCACATTAATGCTATGCAGTATGTGGCTCTTCAGATGATGATTGCCAAGCATTTTGGTTGGAAAGTTGGTAAATTCTTTTATTTCATCAACAACCTCCATATCTATGACAATCAATTTGAGCAAGCTGAGGAACTCCTCAAGCGTCATCCATCTGATTGCCAACCACGCTTGGTCCTCAATGTTCCTGATGGAACTAATTTCTTTGATATCAAACCAGAAGATTTTGAATTGGTGGACTATGACCCTGTTAAACCTCAACTCAAATTTGACTTAGCAATTTAATAAATGCTTATGATTTAAGCCCATAAAGAGCTGACAAAGTTTTTCCGAGCTCTTTTTGTCTTTTTTTGTTAGAATGGATTGTAAACTTAAAAAGAAAAGGAAATACCGTGTCTAAACAACTCATTGCTATTTGGGCGGAAGCTCATAACCATGTTATTGGGAAGAATCACACCATGCCTTGGCACTTGCCTGCTGAACTGGCACATTTCAAGAAAACGACCATGGGCTCAGCAATTCTCATGGGACGTGTGACCTTTGATGGCATGAACCGTCGTTGCCTACCAGGACGTGAAACCTTGATTTTGACACGAGATAAGGACTTCGACTGTGAGGGTGTGACGACCGTTACGAGTGTTGAGGAAGCCCTAGCTTGGTTTGAACAGCAAGATAAGGATCTCTATATTGCTGGTGGTGCTGGTGTCTACAAGGCTTTTGACGGACATTATGATGCACTCATCAAGACAACTGTTGAGGCTGATTTAGAGGGAGACACGTATTTTCCACAACTAGATATGACGGCATTTAAAGAGGTATCATGTGATCGCGTGGCCAAGGATGATAAAAATGCCTACGACTTTAGCATAAGTCGCTATGAAAAAGAAGGAGACTAGGTTCATGCAACGTAGTATTTTTGGATTATTTACTGCATTATTGGGAGTGCTTTGTGTGCTTTCCGCAATTCCTGCCTTTCGTAAGAAACGTTATGGGTTAGCAGTTTTTCTCTTTTTAAATGCTTTTACCAACCTTGTCAATACTATTCACGCCTTCTATGGCACCCTATTTTAGAAAAGAGTGAGGAATAAATGGCTGGAAATCGTAATGAAGAAATGGTTTATTGTTCATTTTGTGGCAAAAACCAAGAAGAAGTAAAAAAAATTATCGCTGGGAATGGCGTCTTTATCTGTAACGAATGTGTGGCCTTGTCACAAGAAATCATTCGTGAGGAAATGGCAGAAGAAGTTTTGGCTGACTTGGCTGAAACACCAAAGCCAAAAGAACTTTTAGATATTTTAAACAACTATGTCGTGGGGCAGGACCGTGCCAAACGTGCCTTGTCGGTAGCTGTTTACAATCACTATAAACGTATCAATTTCACAGAAAGTCGTGAAGAAAATGATGTGGATTTGCAAAAATCAAATATTCTCATGATTGGACCAACTGGTTCAGGGAAGACTTTCTTGGCTCAGACCTTGGCTCATAGCTTGAATGTTCCATTTGCGATTGCGGATGCAACATCATTGACAGAGGCAGGTTATGTGGGTGAGGACGTGGAAAATATCCTCCTCAAACTAATTCAAGCGGCAGACTTCAATATTGAACGTGCGGAACGTGGGATCATCTATGTCGATGAGATTGATAAGATTGCCAAAAAAGGTGAGAATGTTTCAATCACTCGTGACGTTTCAGGTGAAGGGGTTCAACAAGCTCTCTTGAAGATTATCGAAGGAACAGTAGCCAGCGTTCCCCCTCAAGGTGGTCGTAAACACCCTAACCAAGAGATGATTCAAATTGATACTAAGAATATTCTCTTTATCGTGGGTGGTGCTTTTGATGGTATCGAAGATATCGTTAAGCAACGTCTTGGTGAGAAAATCATTGGTTTTGGTCAAAATAATAAGGCTATTGATGATGACTCATCATACATGCAGGAAATTGTGGCTGAAGATATCCAAAAATTTGGTCTTATCCCTGAGTTTATCGGACGTTTGCCAGTCCTTGCGGCCCTAGAACAGTTAACGGTTGACGACTTGGTTCGTATCTTGACAGAGCCTAGAAATGCCTTGGTTAAACAGTATCAAACCCTCTTGTCTTATGATGGGGTTGAACTGGAGTTTGACCAGGATGCTCTTGAAGCTATTGCAAGTAAGGCGATTGAACGTAAGACTGGTGCTCGTGGGCTTCGCTCTATCATTGAGGAAGTCATGATGGATGTCATGTTTGAAATTCCGAGTCAGGAAGATGTGACTAAGGTTCGTATTACCAAAGAAGCCGTTGACGGTACAGCTGCTCCAGTTTTGGAAACAGCGTAAGGAGGACCTATGGCTGAAGAACAAGTCCTAAATACGCACAATGCTGAAATTTTGCTCAGTGCAGCAAATAAGAGTCACTATCCCCAAGATGACCTCCCTGAGGTTGCCCTAGCAGGACGCTCGAATGTTGGTAAATCAAGCTTTATCAATACACTTCTTGGTCGTAAAAACCTCGCACGTACTTCTGGGAAACCAGGGAAAACTCAGTTGCTTAATTTCTATAATATTGACGATAAGCTTCGTTTTGTGGATGTGCCAGGTTACGGTTATGCCCGTGTGTCTAAAAAAGAACGTGCCAAGTGGGGGGAAATGATTGAAGAGTACCTTGTGACTCGAGACAATCTTCGTGTGGTTGTTAGCTTGGTTGACCTCCGACATGAACCAACTCAAGACGATATCCAAATGTATGAATTTCTTAAGTATTATGAAATTCCAGTTATCGTTGTGGCGACTAAGGCTGACAAGATTCCTCGCGGAAAATGGAACAAGCACGAATCTATCATTAAGAAAAAACTAAATTTTGATAAAAATGACCATTTCATCGTCTTTTCATCTGTCACACGTGACGGTTATGATGAAGCATGGGATACGATTTTAGCAGAATTATAAAAAGAGCTCGGAGAAATCCGAGTTTTTTTTGTGATAGTTTTTGTCTATCTCTTTGATAGCTTCAACCTATTATCCAAAGGGCTTTTATTGTGATAAGCTTGTTCTATCATATCTATTGGAGGAATCTATGGAAAACCATAATTATGAAAATGAAGGTCAGTTCCAACGGAAGATGACCTCACGCCACCTCTTTATGCTCTCGCTGGGTGGTGTTATCGGTACTGGTCTCTTCTTGAGTTCGGGTTATACGATTGCACAAGCAGGTCCCCTTGGTGCGATCCTCTCTTACCTTGTGGGGGCTGTTGTCGTTTACTTGGTTATGCTTTCTTTGGGGGAGTTAGCAGTAGCTATGCCAGTAACGGGGTCATTCCATACCTACGCCACTAAGTTTATTAGTCCGGGGACCGGCTTTACGGTAGCTTGGCTTTATTGGATTTGTTGGACGGTAGCCTTGGGAACAGAATTTCTGGGTGCTGCCATGTTGATGCAACGTTGGTTTCCATCAGTTCCGGCTTGGATGTTTGCGGCCTTCTTTGCCTTTGTGATTTTTGGAATTAATGCTTTGAGCGTAAGGTCTTTTGCTGAAGCAGAATCTTTCTTCTCGTCTATAAAAGTCATTGCTATCATAGTTTTCATCATACTAGGTCTAGGAGCTATGTTTGGTTTGGTGAGTTTTGAAGGTCACCGTGAGGCTATTATGTTTAAACATTTGACGGCCAATGGTCTCTTTCCAAATGGTGGTCTTGCTATTGTGTCAGTTATGTTGGCTGTTAACTATGCCTTTTCAGGAACAGAGTTAATCGGTATTGCAGCTGGTGAAACAGATAATCCTAAGGAAGCTGTTCCACGTGCTATTAAAACAACTATTGGCCGTTTGGTTATCTTCTTTGTCTTAACCATTGTGGTCTTGGCTTCGCTTCTTCCAATGAAAGAAGCAGGAGTTTCTTCAGCACCTTTCGTTGATGTCTTTGACAAGATGGGGATTCCATTTGCGGCGGACATTATGAATTTTGTTATCCTGACAGCTATTCTTTCTGCTGGGAATTCGGGGCTCTATGCTTCAAGTCGTATGCTTTGGTCTTTGGCCAATGAGGGAATGCTTAATAAACAACTTGTGAAAATTAATAAGCATGGTGTTCCAATGATAGCCCTTTTGATTTCCATGGCAGGAGCAGTTTTATCGCTCTTTTCAAGTATTTATGCTGCAGATACGGTTTATCTAGCTTTGGTATCGATTGCTGGTTTTGCAGTTGTTGTTGTCTGGCTCTCCATTCCTTTGGCACAAATCAACTTCCGTAAACAGTGGAATTTAGAACATTCTGATGATGAGTTGGATTACAAGACACCGTTTAACCCAATCCTACCTTATATCACAATCATTCTGTTGGCCATTTCTGTTCTCGGTATTGCTTGGGATAGTTCACAACGTGCGGGACTTTACTTTGGTATTCCTTTCATGATTTTCTGTTACCTTTATCACTATCTTCGCTTTAAAAAATGGTAAGGAGGCCTTTTATGGCAACATTTAAAGATTATTTGGAAAATAATTCTCCCCTTATTCTTCATGGGGCTCTAGGAACAGAGATGGAAGCCCTGGGGTATGATATTTCAGGTAAGCTCTGGTCAGCTAAGTATCTTCTTGAGAAGCCAGAAATTATCCAAGAAATTCATGAAACCTATATAGCTGCTGGGGCTGACTTGATTACCACGTCATCTTATCAGGCGACCTTACCTGGCTTGGTAGAGGCAGGACTTACCGAGAAAGCAGCGGAGCAGATTATTGCCCTAACGGTCCGGCTAGCAAAGGCTGCACGTGATAAGGTATGGGTAGTATTAGATGAGACTGAGAAAGCAAAACGACCATATCCTTTGATTTCTGGAGATGTTGGTCCGTACGCAGCTTATTTGGCTAATGGTTCTGAGTATAGTGGTGATTATGGTCAAATTACTATCGAAGAGCATAAGGATTTTCATCGCCCTAGGATTCAAATTCTCCTAGATCAAGGTGTGGATTTGTTAGCTTTGGAAACTATTCCAAATCGTTTAGAAGCACAAGCCTTAATTGAACTTCTAGCTGAAGAGTTTCCTGAAGCAGAAGCCTATATTAGTTTTACAGTCCAAGAACCAGGCACTATCAGTGATGGGACTTCTCTAGATGAGATTGCCAAGCTTGTTTCTCAATCAAATCAAATCTTGGCTGTAGGAATCAACTGTAGCTCACCTCTTCTTTATAACCAGGCTCTAGCTATTCTTAAGAATGCTGGCAAGGTGCTCATTACTTATCCAAATTCAGGTGAAGTTTATGATGGCAACAGTCAGACTTGGAAAACCAAAGATAAGGACGCTTTAACCCTAGTTGAACATAGCAAAGATTGGCATGCTCATTTTGGCGTGAAAATTTTGGGTGGTTGCTGTCGAACACGTCCAAATGACATTAAAGCCTTATATCAAGAATTTAGAACCTAGTCAAATTTCTAATTATCTGTTATAATAAGAAATTGTAAGGCTATTAGCTCTACACACTATTAGTAGAAAATGAAGCCAGCGTTAAGCTGGTTTTTAAAATGAAGAGGAAAATATGACCTACGAACAAGAATTTCTAAAAGACTTCGAAGCCTGGGTTGTTACCCAAGTTAAAGTAAACGAAACGGCCTTGGCCGCTAGCAAGAAAATCTGGGAAGAAGATGGCGATGAGCGTGCACGTGATGCAAGTTTCCGTTATGAGGCTAAATTAGATGCCTACAATTTCCTAATTGGTAAGTTTACCAATTATCGTGCGGGTAAAGGTTTCCATGATATGCCAGATGGCCTGTTCGGGGAACGTCACTATTAATAGAGAATAAAAAAGAAAATGACAACCGTAATTTATAAGAAAAAGTCGTCTGTCAAAATAGGAGAAAACTAGACATGGCTAAAGTAAAAAATAAAAAGAAAGCTTTTAAACACCGTTTGAAAAAACAAGGACTTTTCAATAATCTTAAAGCCCCTGTTCCACCAGTAGCACCACAACCTCTTGCTGAAACTAAGACAGTTGCCAAGGAAGAAGTAGCAGCCAAAGACCTTAGTCTTGAAACTTTCGCAGAACTTCCAGAAGTTGAAGGCCTTCGTTCAAACCTTGTAGAAACTCTTTATAATGAAGGTTTGACTTCAGTAGAGGCTTTTGCTACTGTGACTGAAGAAGAAGTTCTTGCCCTCAAGGGTGTTGGACCTGCAACAGTTAAAAAATTAAAAGAAAATGGTGTTAGCTTCAAAGCTTAAGCCTTAAAAAGATCCGAGGTGTAGCCTTCGGATTTTTTATTGTTTTAGAAAGCATTGCTTGATTAGAAAAACAAGAAAACCACTAGCTTGGCTAGTGGTCAATAGTCATTAATGATTTATTTCTTTGGATTTTGTTTGGTTAAGTTAAGTCCAAAAGGTACTAAGTTTTCTTGGTGCCTGCGGATTCGCCCCATATTTTCAGTGTGACGGAAAATAATCACTAAAGCCATGATGATAAGAACAGTGCTAAAGATTGGGTCATATCCATCTAGCAAGAAGTGGATAGCTGGAAACACAGCTAAGGTAATAAGTCCAACAATTGCTGCAGTGACACTTGAAAATGAAATCATGCTGGTTAGATAGAGTGTTAGGACAAAGACCAGGAGTAGGAAGACGCAGTATAGGGGAGCAAAACCAAGAAGCACCCCTGCACTTGTTGCAACAGCTTTTCCGCCTTTAAATCCCGCAAAGATTGGAAAAACATGCCCGATAATTGCAAAGAAACCAATGATTAGGGGTGATACTTCCGTGACACCCAGCCAAATAGGTAAGAGCACTGCCAAAGTCCCTTTAAGCATATCCACTAAGAAAGTGATTGTGCCAGCAGTCTTACCAAGAACACGGAAGGTATTGGTTGTTCCAGTATTTCCAGATCCATGCTCCCGAAGATTAGTATGAAAGAAAACTTTTCCAATCCAGAGACCAGTCTGGATGGAACCTAACAAGTAGGCGATTAGGATTAACAATAAGATTTTCATGAGATAATTATAGCATACAGCCTAGTAATTGACAAAGCTAGTCAGCATAAAGATATCCTTTGAGCTTTCCTGATTTCCTTTGCAAATTCTTCTGAAAACTTATAAAATAATAAGGATGAAAATTTTGGAGGTCACTCTTGGCTAAAAAAGAAATAAATGTAAATAATTATAATGATGATGCCATTCAGGTACTGGAAGGGTTAGATGCTGTTCGCAAACGCCCAGGAATGTACATTGGCTCAACAGATGGGACAGGTCTTCATCACCTGGTGTGGGAGATTGTCGACAATGCGGTCGACGAAGCTCTCTCAGGCTTTGGTGATGTCATTGCTGTCACCTTAAATAATGATGGTTCCGTTTCCGTTTCTGACTCTGGACGTGGGATGCCGACAGGGATGCATGCCATGGGTAAACCAACAGTTGAAGTTATTTTCACTGTTCTCCACGCAGGTGGTAAATTTGGACAGGGTGGTTATAAGACTTCTGGAGGTCTTCACGGTGTGGGTTCCTCAGTTGTTAATGCACTGTCTAGTTGGCTTGAGGTAGAAATTACCCGTGACGGTAGCGTTTATCGTCAGCGTTTTGAAAATGGTGGTCACCCTGTAACAGGGCTTGAAAAGATTGGTAAAGCGCCTAAGTCTAAGACAGGTACAAAAGTTACCTTTATGCCTGATGCGAGTATCTTTTCAACGACTGACTTTAAATTTAACACTATCTCAGAGCGTCTCAAAGAATCAGCCTTCCTTCTTAAGAATGTCACTATGACATTGACAGACTTGCGTGGTGAAGAAGAAGTACGTGAAGAATTCCATTATGAAAATGGAGTCCAAGACTTTGTGTCTTACTTGAATGAAGACAAGGAAACGCTAACGCCGGTCATCTATATTGATGGAGACCAGCAAGAATTTCACTTGGAATTAGCCCTTCAGTACAATGACGGTTACTCTGATAATATCCTTTCCTTTGTCAATAATGTCCGTACTAAGGACGGAGGGACCCACGAAACAGGTTTCAAATCTGCCATTACCAAGGCTCTTAACGATTATGCTCGTAAAACAGGTCTTCTCAAAGAAAAGGATAAGAACCTCGAAGGGTCGGATTATCGTGAGGGCTTGTCAGCAGTTATCTCGCTCTTGGTTCCTGAGGAACACCTTCAGTTTGAAGGACAAACCAAGGACAAACTTGGATCTCCTTTAGCACGTCCCATTGTCGATAGTATCGTTTCAGAGCATCTGACTTACTTCCTTATGGAAAATGGAGATTTGGCTTCTAACTTGGTGCGTAAGGCTATCAAGGCCCGTGATGCCCGTGAAGCTGCTAGAAAAGCGCGTGATGCTAGTCGAAATGGCAAGAAAAATAAAAAAGACAAGGGGCTCTTATCAGGGAAACTGACGCCAGCTCAGTCTAAAAATGCTAAGAAAAATGAACTCTATCTAGTCGAGGGTGATTCTGCCGGTGGATCAGCCAAACAAGGCCGTGATCGTAAATTCCAGGCTATCCTGCCTCTTCGAGGTAAGGTCCTAAACACTGAGAAAGCCAAAATGGCTGACATTCTCAAAAATGAAGAAATCAATACCATGATTTACACCATTGGTGCAGGTGTTGGAGCTGATTTTAACCTTGAGGATATCAACTATGACAAGATTATCATCATGACCGATGCCGATACCGATGGGGCTCACATCCAGACCTTACTTCTTACTTTCTTCTATCGTTATATGCGTCCACTGGTTGAAGCAGGACACGTTTATATCGCTCTGCCTCCTCTTTACAAGATGTCTAAAGGTAAAGGCAAGAAGGAAGTTGTCGAATATGCTTGGACGGATGGGGAACTTGAGGAACTTCGTCAAAAATTTGGTCGTGGAGCTATTCTCCAACGTTACAAAGGGCTTGGTGAGATGAATGCTGACCAGCTCTGGGAAACAACCATGGATCCTGAGACAAGAACCCTTATCCGAGTAACGATTGATGACCTAGCGCGTGCTGAACGTCGTGTCTCAGTCCTTATGGGAGATAAACCAGCACCACGCCGTCAATGGATCGAAGATAACGTTAAATTTACCTTGGAAGAAACGACAGCGTTTTAGGGAGTGTGAGTAATGGATCTATACTTAGGTTTTCCTTTATTAGTTTTTTTGTCCTCAATTTTTCTTGTAATCATCATGAATCGTCGAAGAATTAGACTTTTAGGATTGTATACACCGATAGTATTTCGTCTATGCATACTTAAGGTAATTGAATCCAATATTGGAGACCCAGAAAGTTTTTTAGAGGCAAGCTTTCTCATGATGATTGTACAGGAAAGTGTGATTGTCTAAAAAGATGGGGGCCTACAATCATAAAGAGGATGAGAGATGACGGCTTATGATAAGGAGAAACTCCCTAATCACTGATTCAATAATCTATTTTAAACACTTTAAACTACAGAAAGGGTCGTTTGGTTACTGAATGTAACTGAACACGGGACTAATTTCTTAGGAAAAAAGATAAATCGCCTTGGGCTTATCGAACCCTACATCGATTTCCTATTTTTCGACAGAAATTTTCGGCAAGCCGAATCGTCCCTTTGTATCTTATGTCTAATATTCAAAACATGTCCCTTGAGGACATCATGGGAGAGCGTTTTGGACGCTACTCCAAATACATTATTCAGGAGCGTGCGCTTCCTGACATTCGTGACGGTTTGAAACCCGTTCAACGTCGTATTCTTTATTCCATGAATAAGGATGGCAATACCTATGACAAAGGATATCGTAAATCTGCTAAGTCTGTTGGTAACATCATGGGTAATTTCCACCCACATGGTGATAGCTCTATTTATGACGCCATGGTCCGTATGTCTCAGGATTGGAAGAATCGTGAAATCTTGGTTGAGATGCACGGTAACAACGGTTCTATGGACGGTGATCCACCAGCGGCCATGCGTTATACAGAGGCACGCTTGTCAGAGATTGCGGGCTACCTTCTTCAAGATATCGATAAAAACACAGTCCCATGGGCTTGGAATTTTGATGATACAGAGAAGGAACCAACCGTTTTACCCGCCGCCTTTCCAAACCTCTTGGTTAATGGGGCTACAGGGATTTCTGCTGGTTATGCGACTGACATTCCACCGCATAATCTGTCAGAAGTCATCGATGCCGTTGTTTACATGATTGATCACCCATCTGCTAAACTGGATAAATTGATGGAATTCTTGCCTGGTCCAGATTTCCCAACAGGAGCTATCATTCAAGGCAAAGACGAGATTCGCAAGGCCTACGAAACTGGTAAGGGCCGTGTAGTTGTGCGTTCACGTACTGAGATCGAACAACTCAAAGGTGGTAAGGAGCAAATCATTGTTACTGAAATTCCTTACGATGTTAATAAGGCAGTTCTTGTTAAAAAAATCGATGATGTCCGTGTCAATAACAAGGTTCCTGGCATTGCAGAAGTTCGTGACGAGTCTGACAGTACAGGGTTGCGTATTGCTATCGAGCTTAAGAAAGATGCTGACAGTCAAACCATTCTTAACTATCTTTTGAAATATACGGATCTTCAAGTCAACTACAATTTCAACATGGTGGCTATTGACAATTTCACCCCACGTCAAGTGGGCTTGCAAAAGATTTTGTCAAGTTATATTGCCCACCGTCGCGATATTATCGTTGCCCGTTCAAAATTTGATAAGGAAAAAGCTGAAAAACGTCTTCATATCGTTGAAGGGCTAATCCGTGTCATCTCTATTTTGGATGAGGTTATTGCCCTTATCCGAGCTTCTGAAAATAAGGCAGATGCCAAGGAAAATCTTAAAGTCAGCTATGATTTTTCAGAAGAACAGGCCGAAGCTATCGTGACCTTGCAACTTTATCGTTTGACCAATACGGATATCGTTACTCTCCAAAATGAGGAAGACAATTTACGTGAGCAGATTGCGACTTTGGCTGCCATCATTGGAGACGAGCGTACCATGTTTAATGTCATGAAGCGTGAGCTCCGTGACATTAAGAAGAAATTTGGAAATGACCGTCGTTCAGAGTTGCAAGCAGAAACTAAGACTATTGAAATTGATACTGCAAGTCTGATTGTTGAAGAAGAAACCTATGTCAGCATCACTCGTGGTGGCTATGTCAAACGTACTAGCCCACGTTCTTTCAATGCTTCAACGATTGACGAAGTCGGAAAACGTGATGATGATGATTTGATTCTGGTTCAGCAAGCTAAGACGACACAACACCTCTTGATTTTCACTAATCAGGCCAATGTGATTTATCGTCCAATCCATGAGTTACCAGACATTCGTTGGAAGGATTTGGGAGAGCATTTATCACAAACTATCACCAATTTATCTAAGGATGAAGAAGTGATTTACGCCGAAATCCTGGATGATTTTGAAACGGGTACTTACCTAGCAGCTACCAAGCTGGGTCAGATTAAACGTTTCGAACGCAAGGAATTTACGCCATGGCGTACCTACAAGTCTAAGTCGGTTAAATACGCTAAACTCAAGGATGATAGTGATTTTATTGTTACAGTCACTCCGATTCAATTGGATGATATCATGATTATCACTCAAAAGGGTTATGCCCTTCGCTTTAATGCGGACGAAGTACCGGTAGTTGGTGCCAAGGCAGCAGGTGTTAAGGCAATCAATCTTAAGGATGATGATACCGTCCAGGCTGTCTTTGTGGCAAATACTCAAAGTTTCTACCTTCTGACACAAAGAGCTAGTCTCAAACGTGTGGCTACAGCCGATATTCCGCAGGCTAAGCGAGCTGGTCGAGGTCTCCAAGTTCTTCGTGAGCTTAAGACGAAACCACATCGCGTCTTCACTGCGGGTCCAGTCTTTACGGAAAATGCTGGTGGCGAGATAGATCTTCTAGCGACACCAGTAGAAGAGACTCCTCAGACCTTGCTTGTAATAGTTACAACAGGTGAAACGGCAGAGGTTGACTTGTCCCTTCTAAATCTTTCAGACCGTACTAGCAACGGTAGTTTCATTGAAGGATTAGCAGACAAGGAAGTCTTTTCTGCCAAGATTATTGAAAAATAAAGATAAGAAAGCTTTGTTCTCTTACTAGAGAGCAGAGTTTTTTCTTTGTTGGGCAAAATAAGTGTTTTAAAAAGAATTGTCAGAATTTTGCAACATAACCTTGAAATTTTCAATGAAAAGGACTATACTAGAAAGCACATAGTAACAGAAAAGAGGATATACACATGACAGTTGATTTAGACTGGAAAAATTTAGGATTTAATTACCGTAAACTTCCATTCCGTTATATTTCATATTACAAAGACGGTAAATGGGATGATGGGCAATTGACTGAGGATGCAACCTTGCACATCTCAGAAGCATCTCCAGCCCTTCACTATGGTCAAGAAGCTTTTGAAGGTCTCAAAGCTTACAGAACTAAAGATGGCTCTATTCAATTGTTCCGTCCAGATGAAAATGCTAAACGTTTGCAACGTACTGCTGATCGTCTTTTGATGCCACAAGTTCCTGTTGACAAATTTGTAGATGCATGTAAACAAGTTGTACGTGCAAATGAAGAATATGTTCCACCATATGGTACTGGTGCAACACTTTATCTTCGTCCACTCTTGATCGGGGTTGGTGACATTATTGGTGTTCACCCAGCAGATGAGTATATCTTTACAATTTTTGCTATGCCAGTAGGAAACTACTTCAAAGGCGGATTGGCTCCAACGAATTTCCTTATCCAGGATGAATATGACCGTGCTGCTCCACATGGTACAGGTGCTGCTAAGGTTGGTGGTAACTACGCAGCAAGTATGTTGCCAGGTAAGATTGCACATGACAGTAACTTCTCTGATGTTATCTACCTTGACCCAGCAACCCACACTAAGATTGAAGAAGTCGGTTCTGCAAACTTCTTTGGAATTACAGCAGATAATGAGTTCATTACTCCGCTTAGCCCATCTATCTTGCCATCAATTACGAAATTCTCATTACTTTACTTGGCTGAAAATCGTTTTGGTATGAAAGCTATTCAAGGTGATGTTAAGATTGCCGAGTTGGATAAATTTGTCGAAGCCGGTGCCTGTGGTACAGCTGCTGTTATCTCACCAATTGGTGGTGTCCAACATGGTGATGACTTCCATGTCTTCTATTCAGAAACAGAAGTCGGGCCTGTAACACGTAAACTTTATGATGAGTTGACAGGTATCCAATTTGGTGACGTTGAAGCTCCAGAAGGATGGATTGTCAAAGTTGACTAATTCTGAGTAAAGAAATGGTTATTTTAAAGCTTGCTCTTGCAAGCTTTTTTCTTTTTCGGTAAAATTAAGAACATATACTAAGAAAGGATGGCTCGATTTAGGTATCGGGTATAAATCTATGAGTAAAAAAGACAAAAAAATTGAAATCCAAATCAAAGATGCCAAAGTCATTGTAAACAAAGCAACCATTGAAGGCTTTGAGCTTCTTGTTGGTAAGAAAGTCATCGGACAAATTGTAGAAATCGATGGGAAGTTTGCCGTTGTTGATAAAGAAAACGTAGCAGGTTTCCACAATAAAATGGATGATGCAATAGCTGCCATTATCGAATCCTACAATCTTAATCATTAAAATCCAAAGTAAAGGCTTGCTTTGGTCAAGAAACTGTGTTATACTATTTCTTGTTCTTAAGGAGAGATAGCGAAGAGGCTAAACGCGGCGGACTGTAAATCCGCTCCT
>OGES01001724.1_pt1 | contig 16493 bp, 18 predicted proteins | sample 1570711 | NCBI WGS metagenome assembly OGES01 (sample SAMEA2582133, study PRJEB24529) | metagenome | biome: Human gut stool | place: China | collected 2011 | reverse complement strand
GGATATAAACTGCTTTTTATTCTCATTCACTTCTCGTATTTTCATATCCATTACTCCATCAAATTGGAATTTTATCGTTCTTTCATACAATACACATAAGTCTGTACAATATTACGCATATAAATAAACTGATTATGTTTGCTCTATTTGTTTTATAGTTTGCATTTGTCGGATTTCATTTTTTTATTTTGTTATTTCAAGTAAAATCAAATACATGCAATGGGACAATAACAATAATAAGACTAAATAGTAAAGTCACTATCTTTAATATTTTACTTTTTTTCCAGAAAAAATAGTACATTGCAAACTGCAATATTATACTTATTGTAAAATAAAGTATCCACTTTAATTCCCATTGCACAATAGCTATTATTGATTCATAATCAAATTCAGTAAAAATTATGCATACAATAAATATCCAAAGAAAAAGTAAAAATACAATAAATTCGTATCCTGCTAATGCAAGTACTTTTTTTCTTATACTTGCATTTCGCATAAAAAAAACAACCCCAATAGATAATATACACAATAAAAATGTTCTATAATAATCCGAAAAAATTATTTCTGTTATCACATTCGTGTCTCCTATAAAAACTTCTGTTAAATCAGCACAATTTTTCAAATATTGATAGCAGCAATATTCCGATTTTACGCTCTCTGCAACTTCCCGACAAATTCCGATTTTTCGTTCTCTGTGACTTCCCAATAAACGGGAAGTTGTTATTCTTTTACGATTTTATCAATGCAGAAATAAACAGCTATCATAATTAAAGATATTACCAATCCAACATAAAACTCTGGAAAAGCAAATTCGATACTATTATGAATACTCATTTTCCCTGTTATATTCATTATGTGCCAAGTAAAGAAATTGTATATTTCAGAAATTACAATTCCTACTACTCCTAATCCACCAAAAATTTTATTGATTTTTTTATTTTTAAATGGAATCCATACACCTATAATAAAAAATAACACAGATATAATGCCTATTGGATTATACAAGCTAATTAAACCTCTAATCTCTTGTACACCTTTCATTCCACCATATTGGTTTAATAACATTGGTAATAAACTAATAACAAATGCTATTGTTAATATAATCTTCTTTTTCATAAAATACATCTCACTTTCAAATTACGATTTACTTAAATGCAGTATACCACATGGTCAACGTCAATGATACTATTATTCTCTTTTATGAAATAAAGAAGAAAACGTCCCAAAACCACTTGACATAGTTTTCAAAACCGCTTACACTGTACACTATAACTATTTAATAGGATTGGAGATCATCATGTTTCAGATTATCGTTGACTCTGCGGCAAATATTCCCGCAGAACTTGTAAAAAAATATAAGATCAAAGTTCTTTCTTTTATCAACTTTGTAAATGGAAAAGAAGTCACCTGTTTTGATCCGGAATTATCCCCGGAAGAGGAACGTCAGAAAGGTCATGAATATTACGATGCCGTACGCCAGGGCGCAGATGTAAAGACCGGTCTGATCAGCACTGCCATATTTGAAGATGCATTCCGCAGTGCCATGGAAAATAACGAAGATGTGCTGTATTTCTCGCTTAGCAAAAATATCAGCGGAAATTTCAACTCCGCAAGACTTGCCGCGGAGGATCTGATGCGTGATCCGGTAAACGGCAGAAAAATCCGTCTGATCGATTCACTCAATGCCTCTTTAGCACAGGGAATTTTAGCGATCTACGCAAGTGAAATGCGTGATAAAGGTATGGAGATTGATGAAGTAGCAGATATCTTAGATACGTACCCTGCAAAGATGAACGGTGTATTTACCGTCGGAGACTTAAAATATCTTTCAAAAACCGGACGTTTAAGCGGAGCAACCGCCCTTGTCGGTAATCTTTTAAATATCAAACCGATCCTACGTGGAAACAAGGACGGTTTTATTGTCCAGTATAAAAAATGCCGTGGAAGAAAGGCTGCATTAAACGAGCTCGTCTCTCTCGTCTGTGACAATATCACAGAACCGGAAAAACAGATCATCGGTATCGCACATGCCGACGCTTACGAAGACTCCCTCTATGTCATGAATAAGATTCAGGAAAAAGTTTCCGTCCGCGATTTTATCAATACTTCTTATGATTTCTGTACCGGAAGCCATGTAGGGCCTGATACCATTGCATTGTTCTTTATGGCAAAAGACAGAGAATTAGGTGCAGACTAAAATTTTTATATGGGCAGGCAATTTCGCCTGCCCTTTTTTCTACAATGCCCTCTCCATGCAGATAAACTGCATATCATAGAGACTGCACTCTCCCACTTTCTCATATCCAAGATGCGCATAAGAACGCATTGCCACCTCATGCCCTTTTCGTACCAGTATGTGAACAGATTTCTTTCCCTGTTTCCGCAGGACATTCATGGCATATGCCATCATCATTCTCGCCATTTTTTTATTCTGGTATTCTTTTCTGATACAGAGTCTCGCCAGTTCCGCTCCCGGAAGCAGCGCCTCATCCCAGCATTTTAAACTGTCTACGGCTTCGTCTGCATCTATGGAAATGGAAGCTATCAGTTTCCCCTTTTCATTTTCCATCGCAAAAAGTGCATTCCTCGAAAGATCTGATTCTATCGTATCAATTCCCGGATAATATTCATTCCAGCCTGCCGCTCCGCCGATCATCGAATGATATAATTCTAACAGCTTTTCCGTATCTTCTATTACAGCCGGGCGGATATATCGCAAAAATGTATAATCCGGAATTTTCAAGGCATCTGCCGCCTTCGCAAAATATTTTTCTTCGATATGCGGCCAGACCTTTTCTTCTGGCTCATTTTCTTTCTGCAATTTTGCAGCCAGATTTACCAGTTCCGGTGTCAGATCCGTTCCGGTCAGAAAAATATGGAGATTATTATTCAAAAACCACGGTGCTATATCATAAAGTCCTGATTCAAAAATATCCTGTATCACCTGGTTGATATCATATGGAATACGCAAAAATTCCGGTTTCCATTCATTTTCCCCTGACTCTAAGATCACAGCATGTGCATATCCCGGATCACCGATCGCAATTCCACAGGAACCGGTATTCATATAGGTTTTCCCATGATATCTCATCATTCCCGGATAATGCGTATGTGCTGCAAGCAGATAATCTGTATTGATTTCATCTAAAACTTCTTTTGTCCGCTCACTGTCAAGCTGAAGTAATTCCCTTGTATTGACAGGGGAACCATGACAGCAGATGATCGCAGGATACCCTTCCTTTTCATAACGGAACGTAATAGGAAGATTTTCAAAAAAGTCCAGATCTTTTGGGGTAAGCTGTTCATAAGTATATAAAAGATTACCACTGGCAGAATTTGCGATCCAGTATTTTTCTTTTTCTTCCTGTTCCCTGACTTTACGCTGTTCTGTCATATATTCTTCCCGGTTTCCCCGCAGAACATGACATGGAAACTGCTCCATCAGTTCATAGAGAATCTCCATCGTCTTTTTTGCACCGGCAGTATCCGAAACAAAATCTCCCAGAAGCAGAAATTCCTCACACCCCGCCTTTATCATGTAGTCCACACATGCCCGAAATGCAATCTGGTTACTGTGGACATCTGCAATCACTCCAATTTTCATCCCAAAATATCGTTCCTTTCATGCTTTGGTCTGTCTAAACATTTTCTTCCTTACAGACATCAACCCAGCCTTTTGCACCGGCAACCTGCTCAAGCTCCGGGATTGTTAATTTTACGGCACTATGGTCATTTCCCGCTGCCGGATATACTGTCGTAAATTTTTTCAGGCTTTCATCGAGATAAACCTCCACACCATCATTGATTCCAAACGGGCACACTCCACCGCAGTGCGATCCTGCCCGGAGAGCTTTAAAACTATCTGTTTCTGTGTAACTCCCTCTTAAATCTCATAATCCATGCAGGATCTCACTGCTGTATATGGTCTTACTTTACTATCTGCCACTGCCACATGTTTCGGATGCACGCTGTATGCTTTCAGTGCTTCTGCGCTCTCAAATGTGGTATCTAACATCACATCCACAGTGGAACTCGGCAGACAGTCAATGCGCACTTTGATCTCTGTCATCCCCGGAATCTGACCGGCAAGTCCTTCTAACCCCTCCTTGATTCCTGCTTTGATCTGTTTTTTCTCCTCGTCCGAAAATTCCTCTTTCAGTTTCCATAAAATAACATGTTTTACCATTTCTCTGACGTCCTCTCTTTATTTTAGTATTATTATTTTTTTTACTGTTTTCTTTGCCGTCTGATTGCTTACTTTACTATTTGATTGTCAGCTTTGCCATCTTAAGCAGGCTTTTCTTTCTTATTCTTAAATTTCCTCTTTGCCACCGGTTTTTGCTCTTATCACACAAAGAACCGCACAAAGAATCACAATGCAGACCGGAAGTGTCAGCCAGCCAACCGCATCCCGTCCAGCTGCCTTTAAAATACCGATCAGAAGATATCCGACCATACATACACTGCCAACAACCAACACATATGGAAGCTGTGTCACCACATGATTGACATGCTCACAGTGTCCTCCGGCAGATGCCATGATCGTGGTATCGGAAATCGGAGAACAGTGATCTCCACAGACCGCACCTGCCAGACAGGATGCGATGGAAATGACCATCATCTGTCCTTCCGGGAATACCCCGATCACGATTGGGATCAGGATACTGAATGTTCCCCAGGATGTTCCGGTTGCAAAAGCTAAAAATGCGGCAACCAGGAAAATGATCATTGGAAGGAATCCCTGCATTGCGGATGCGGAATTTGCCACAAGATCTGCAACAAAATATTTCGCACCAAGCAGGTTTGTCATACCCGACAATGTCCACGCCATCGTAAGGATCAGGATCGGTGCGATCATTGACTGGAATCCCTCCGGGATACATTTTGCAAATTCCTCAAAGGATAATACATCGCGCATCATATAATAGATAAATGTAAATACAAGCGTAACAGCACCGCCAAGTACCAGTCCCACAGAAGCATCCGAAGCCGCGAATGCATCAACAAAAGAAGCTCCGTCAAAAAATCCTCCGGTATAAACCATCGCAACAATACAGCTTGCGATCAGTACTGCGACCGGGAGTATCAGATCCAGCACATGTGCCTTATCATTGACCGCCTCTTCCTCATTCCCCTCATATGGTCTTCCCGGTGTTGTGAACAGATCACCTGCGATCGCATTCATCTCGTGTTTTTTCATCGGTCCAAAATCAACCCGGAGTACTGTCACGAGCAATACCATAACCAACGTCAGGATTGCATACAGGTTATATGGGATTGTCTGCAAAAATACGGCAAATCCATTGATTCCCGCATTCTCCGGCACGGAAGATGTCACCGCTGCCGCCCAGGAACTGATCGGTGCAATGATACACACCGGTGCTGCCGTTGCATCAATGATATAGGATAATTTGGCACGCGATACTTTATGCCGGTCTGTGACCGGACGCATTACGCTTCCCACGGTAAGACAGTTAAAATAATCATCCACAAAGATCAGTATACCAAGGATCATGACAGAAATCTGTGCGCCGATCCTGGTTTTGATATGCTTTGACGCCCATTTTCCAAATGCCGCGGAACCGCCTGCTTTATTCAGCATCGAAACAAGTATTCCAAGCATGACTAAAAACACAAGAATACCGACATTCCATGCATCCGCGAGTTTATACACCATGCCTCCGTCTTCCTGAAAAAAGATCGTACCTATCATCAACTCCAGATTAAAATTGGAATATAACAGCCCTCCTGTGATGATTCCTGCTAAAAGTGATGTATATACCTCCTTTGTAATGAGTGCCAGACCGATTGCAATGACCGGTGGCAGTAATGCAAATACTGTCGCATATACGCTGCACTGATAATTTTCCGGATCAGTGACCACTCCGGGTGTATTTGCCGTTACAAACAGTAATACCACGATCACTGCAAGAAAAATAAGCATCCCTATCTGTTTTCTTTTCATATGTGTCCTCCAAACAAACGTTACTGATCTTTTGTCTGTCAACATTCAATCAGAACTTTCCATATTTCTGTATTTCCATACTTTTTATAGTGTAGCGTTTCTTCTGCAATTTTTCAAACATTTTATGCATAATCATACAATATTACATAAAATAATAGAATACATGATCCGTGAACATTTTATTATCATGAATAAAAGAAGTATCATTCCACAGTAATTCATGAAATGATACTTTCTCCTACATTGCGACTATATCATCTGCGATCGCCATTGTTGATTTTCGATGAGATACTAAAAGAATTGTCTTATTTGCTTTTTCCTGATCAAGACTTCTTAAAACGATTCCTTCATTCAGACTGTCAATGTTACTGGTCGGCTCATCTAAAAATATCATATCTGCATCATGCAGAAATGCACGTGCAATCCCGATACGCTGACGTTCCCCACCAGAGACAGACTCTCCTGACTCCGCTAATTTCGTGTCATATCCATCCGGCAGTGACATAATAAACTCATGAAGTGCCGCCTTTTTCGCAGCCGCAATCACTTCTTCCCTGGTCGCATCCTCTTTCGCAACTTTGATATTATTTTCAATCGTATCCGCAAACAGAAATGTCTCCTGTGTGACATAGGAAATATTGTCACGCAATGCCGTGGTTGAAATTTCATCCACATTTGTTTTTCCGTACCGGATATCTCCTTCAGATGTCTCATAAAAACGCATCAGAAGTTTTAAAAGCGTTGATTTACCACATCCGCTCTTTCCTAAAATTCCATGGATCTTATGTTCTGTAAATACATGATCAAAGTTTTCTAAGACTTTGCCAGGTGTACGTTCTTCTGCTGCTGACTCATAGGAAAAAGATACATGCTCGCAGAAAATATCGCCGCCACACTCGTTATTTCCATCTATCACATCTTCCACAAGCGGCTGCTCCTCTAAAATATCAAGTACACGGTTTCCGCTTGCCAGTGTGTGCTGTAAATTATTAGAAAGTGCAGATAAAGCGGCTGTCGGGCCAAAGGAACTGATCATCGCGATCACAGCGACCATTGCTTCATCTATGCTCACAGCTCCCTGTACAGTAAGATGTCCGCATAAAGCTGCCATAAGGACTCCTGCGATCAGGATCACACCATCTGTTGCAATGCGCTGTGTATTCTCTGCCATTTTCAGCTTTTTATTTTTCTGCTCTAACTTTTCTGTCTGTTCATTCATTTCATGCAGACGTTTTTCCTGCTGTCCGTACTGTAAAATTTCATCCATTCCATACAAATTATCCAAAACAACGGTGTTTAATTTTCCAAAACTTTCGCGGTAAATGCGTCCGTTTTCTGCACCATGTTTTCCATTGATAACAGGGATTACCGCCCCGACGATCAGGTAAAATACTGCTGCTAAAGCCCCCGCTGCCGGATGTAACCTCCCAATAAACCATACCATAAAGCCCGATGTAAGTATGGCGATCGCAATTGGAGAGATCGTATGTGCATAAAACACTTCGAGAAGTTCAATATCACTTGTGATAATGGAAATCAGATTTCCTTTTTCACTGCCATCTAATTTTGCCGGGCAGAGTTTTCGCAATGCGGCAAATACCTTATGACGGATCTGTGCTAAAAGTTTGAATGCAATATAATGGTTGCTTGCCTGCTCTGCATAGCGCAGGATGCCCCTTAATACTGCAAACACCACGATCAGAATAAAAATATGTGAAAGTGTCATTCCCTGATACAATCCTAAAACCTGACGGACACCAAAACCACCTAAGATCGTGATGAATGTCGCCATCAGATTTCCGGCACATCCCATTAAAATCGCAACAAACATAAACGGTAGCATCGGTCTTATCATACCGATCAGTCCTGCCATGACTTTTACACCACTGCGTGCCCCTTTATTCTCTTTTCCCTGCATCAGACTGCCTCCTTTGCATATTTTTCCAATTCCTGCTGTGCCTTATAAAGGCTGCTGTAATAGCCATTCTTCTCCATCAGTTTTGCATGGACTCCCGATTCCTCGATCACACCATCTTTCATGACAAGAATCTGGTCTGCATCGGTCACATTCGCAAGACGGTGTGAGATCAGGATCACTGTTTTCTTCTGTGCAAGCTCACGGATAACCTCCATAATCTTATTTTCACTCTCCACATCCACATTTGAAGTTGCCTCGTCAAATATGTAGATATCACTGTCATGCAGCAATGCCTTAGCAAGCGCAAGACGCTGTTTTTGTCCACCGGACAGATTCGATGCCTTCTCTGTGATCTCCATGGATAAACCACCTTTTTCCGAAACCGTATCATAGAGGTCAACCGCTTTTAACACTGCTTCCATCTCCTCTGTGGCTGCATCTGCACGCCCCATACAGAGATTTTCACGCACGGTTCCTGCAAACAGATAACTGTCGTGACGCACTCTTGTAATTTTTCTGTACAATGCATCCGGTGCGATTTCATGGATATTGACACCGCCGACCGTGATCGTGCCGGAAAATGCATCCTGCTCCTTCCCTTCTCCCATCATTAAAGACGCCGCTGTACTTTTTCCGCATCCAGACACTCCTACTAAAGCTGTAAATGCTCCCTCTTCTGCCGTAAAAGATATCCCTTTTAAAACAGGTTTTTCCGGTTCATAAGCAAACGATACATCAGAAAATACGATGTCATCGCCCCCGATCTTTGTATTCTTTCCACACTGCGGCAACGGCTCATCCAGTAATTTAAAGATTTTGTCTGCGGCAGCATTTCCATTCATTGCAATATGGAAAAAAGAGCCTAACAGGCGAAGCGGCAGGAAAAATTCCGCTGAGATCAGTATGATAAAAATACATTCCGCCAGCGTGATATGGGAAGCCCGAAGTTCTAATACACTTAAAATAATACCGATCCCCGCTCCTCCATATGCAACCAGATCCATGATACTGATCGAGTTAAGCTGCATGATCAGCACCCGCATCGTCACTCTGCGGAACTGTTCTGCCTCCTCATCCATCTTTTTTGCATAGCGCTCATCTGCCTGATAAATTTTTAAGGTAGTCAGTCCCTGTAAATTTTCCAGAAAAGAATCTCCAAGTTCTGTGTAACTGCCCCAGTACTTTGCCAGAAGTTTTTTTGCGAATTTCTGCACGGCAACGATGGATACCGGAATCAGCGGGACGCATAAAAGCAGCACAACCGCAATTTTAAGGCTCATGCTTCCAACGATCAAAAACAATGTCAGCGGTGCGAACAGGCTGTAAAAGAACTGCGGGACATACTTTCCAAAATAAATCTCCAACTGCTCCACGCCCTCAGTACTGATCTGGACGATCTCGGATGTGGCAAAATGAGCATGATAGGAACTGCCAAGTTTCATTAATTTTTCATAGACAAGCTCGCGAAGTTTTCTTTTCACCTGCGTTGAGGCGGCAAAGGATAAATGGCTTCCAATGCTTGTAAATACTGCACGCCCGATATAAACCGCCGCAAAAACAATAAATAACTTTGCGATATCTCCCTCTCCAACAGTTCTGTTATACAGAAGCAGTTTTTCCAGAAAAACACCAATGGCATACATCAGCGCCACATTACAGAGCAGCGAGCCCCACTGCGTGGCGACCATCCCTGCCACATACTTCTGATTCTCTTTAAATTCCTTCATTAGTCTCTTATGAAACATATTAATCTCCATTCTTGCGCTGTCTTTCAATGAAAACAACGTTTTCATTTGCATCTCAAGTTTGTGCGTAAGCACTAATCTGCCTGTTTCCTCTTATTCTGCAAAGTTACCTTCGCATGACGCAATGTAAGTACAGGATGCACAAATAACATCCTTGGACCTGCATAACGCATCACTTTTCGTATTTCCTCCTGCATTTCCTTCGAATAACAATGCACCTTACATGCACTGCAGAATGTCTTTGTTTCCATGAACGGACAATGCATGGTGCGTGCCGTCGTATATTCTTTTAATTTTTCACACTGCTCACACAGCGTTCCCCTTTTCGTCCCATGACTGCCATGACAATAGATTTCTATCATGGAAGACACTGTTTCTATCTCCCTTTTTCGTTTTTCCTGTATTTCTTTTGTTTCCGTTTTCATATCCGCTTATCTATTTTTTTCCTCTCTGTTCCATCCTTATTTCTGTGTTTTGCTATTAGATTAGACTAACTTTGCTTCGTTAGTCTAACCTAATACATATTACTTTGTCAAGAAAAAGTGGCTGGCACAAAAAGGAAAAGCGCAGATCTCCGCCGGATCTACGCTTTTTCTTCTAAAAAAATAATATACTTTGATTTTGTCCTACACAGTTTTCACACACTGTGAAAACTTCTGTTTTGCATTTTCAACTTTGTTTGCATCTGCATCCGGAGTCGGATAAAGACCTCTCTGATGCATCATATTAAATACATCTTCCTGAATGCAGTGTTCCTGCTCTAAGCAGTGAAGGATTGCATCTCTCACACTGTCATGCACACATTCATTTGCAAATGCATTATAGTTATTCGTTGCTGCCTTCTCAGCCGTAAGTGCATCGGCTAAGATTTCTTTGTCCGTATAAATCTGCTCTGTCATGATCTTTCTCTCTCTCTCATTCCTTAGCTCAACTGTGCATACAGGGAATTAAAATGTCCCTGATGTTTCTGGGAAATCTCCGTAAATTTGGCACTGATTTCCTGATCCTTTGTGTGTTCTGCAAGCATCTGGAATTTTTTGATCAAAAGATCCTCCTCGGTCAGCAGATCATTCAAAACGGATAATTCTTTTTCTGATAACTGGCTCATGTTCCACCTCCATATTTTCATTCATGGCAATAGATCCGGTCTTTAAACATGCGGTCTATCGCTGGCATATCGTCTTTCACATTGACTCGCCTAAATCATAGTGTGGTCAGAACCTGTCAGATTATACATCTCATTTAAAGTAATCCGTCACCGTTTACCAGTTCGTCTAAAACAGCATACATCTGCTTAATATCCACCGGTTTGCTTAAGTGCGCATTCATTCCTGCATCAAAAGATTTCTTTACATCCTCCTCAAAAACATTCGCTGTCATCGCAACGATCGGTACTGTTCTGCTGTCCGGATGATCTGATTCACGGATACAGCGTGTGGCAGCAAGTCCATCCATGACCGGCATCCGGATATCCATCAGTATCACGTCATAATATCCCGGTTCATTCTTTAAAAACAGTTCCACACCTTCTTTTCCATTCTCAGCGATATCCACCATAAAATTCTTATGTATCAGAATATTTCTCGTGATCTCAATGTTGATCTCATTGTCCTCGACAAGCAACGCTCTTTTTCCGGAAAAATCATACTCCTGATATATTGTCCGCTCTGTTCTGCGCCTGTCCTCCTTTGCAGTCTTTAAAGGAACTGTTACAACAAACGCAGTGCCATTTCCTTTCTCACTGTACACATCGATCTTACCACCCATAAAATCAATAATATTCTTGGAAATAGTAAGTCCTAATCCGGTTCCACCGCTTAATGTTGTATTTCTGTTATCTTCCTGCGCAAATGCATCAAAAATGTGTGGCAGAAAACTCTGCTCCATTCCAATTCCATTGTCCCTGATCTCAAAACGGAAGATCGTTTCCTGTTCTTCCCGGTTAAAAAGCTCTATGATAAAAATAACTCTTCCTTCCGGTGGTGTATATTTTACGGCATTCTCTAAAATCGATGACAATGCCTCATTTAACTTTTCACGGTCAAACAGATATTTATCCGCAAATGAACCCCGTCTCTGCATGGAAAAAGAAATTCTCTTCTCCTTTGCCTTACTGGAAAATTTTTCCTCTATATGCGTAAGGAATTCTTCAAGATCTGTACTTTCTTCATTGAATGCAACACGACCGCTCTCTAAAAGCGAAAGGTTTAAAATATCATCCATACAGGAGCGTAAAAACTGCGCCGACATCTCAATCTTGTCAAAGTTTTCAAGAACTTTCTTCTCATCACTAAGATTTGCCCTGCTCAGATAGGAAAGACCAATGATCGAATTAAGCGGTGTACGGATCTCGTGACTCATGCGCTCTAAGAACTCACTCTTAGAACGGTCTGCACGCTTTGCCTCCATCATCGCATCATAAATTTTTCTCTGGTGCTTCTGTTCTTCCTCGTAACTGTCTGTAATATCCCTGCGCACAAAAACCAATGTTGTTCTGGTCTTATCATAATAGTAAATACTCATTGATTTCCGACGGTATTCCTCACCGCACAGCAAACGGTAGTTAATGACTAAACGCTCTTTTTTCTGTAAATTTTCCTTCAGTCGTTCCAGTCTGAACTCCCTCTCACACATTTCTCTGTCATCCGGATGTACATACTCCGGAATTGCCACATCATTGACTTTCTGGTAATTTCCATCTAAAGGCGGCATAACATCCGCTTCCTCATTGGTAACAATCGTATGTACCATTCCATCTGCCAGATCCACATATGAAATAAAATCAATTTCTTCTTTTATAACGCTTTCCAAAATTGCCCGCTGTTTTTCCATAGTAATCCTTTTCCGCTCCATTTTGCATCTCGTACTGCTCTGATTTTATGAAACCTGTCTATTTATTATAACAGTTTTCTTCCCTGTTTTAAATAGAAAACGAAAATAAACTGTGTCTAAAGTCCTATTTGTAATCTTTTAAAAAACTATGAAGCTCCGTATCTGTACGATATGCGATCACAGTATTCAAATTTACATTTTCCACACTTTTAAAAATATTTGCAGCAATTCCGGGATTGATACTTCCAAATTCTTCCAGCAGATGTTTTATTTCTTTCTGCTGATCCAAAAAGATCTCTGTCATTTCCGGCATCATTCCAAATTCTTCGTTCCATTCTGATAGATCCTGCTTATGCACCAGATAAAACGGGCGGATCAACTCTAAACGATCTCCACACCCTTTTTCTTTTGGCATCAGGGTACTGATCTCACCTTTATACAGTACCCCCGCAAGGACCGTCTCTATCACATCCTCATAACAGTCTGCCACCGCCACCTTGTTACAGCCAGCTTCTTTTATCTCTCCATAAGATCTGATCTTTCGCACCGGAATACCGGTCTCCTCTGCAATTGATACGATTTTTCCGTCATCCTCCCTGCAAAGTCCAAAAAAATCCACTTCAAAATCAATCTTTCTGTGACGTTTTATCTCCTGAAAACATTTTGCAAGGATCAGTTCATTTCTGCCCTGTTCCATGAAGACTGCGACATGATCGCCATTCTCCACTAACTGATAATGATTGATTGCCCTTGCAAAACGTGAAAATATTGTCTTATGATATTTTTTACGAAGACTAAGCTCAATTTCGTCTTTTCTCGTCTCTTCCATAGAAACTCCATTTCTATTTTCAAATTATATTATCATGATATGGTACCTGCTCCGCAGATATTGAAGCACTATGAATCAGTATAATTTTTTCAGAATAGGAAGTCAATTTCTAATATCAAAAAAAGAACCTCACAGCCCAGAAATTTTTAGACTGCTCAGTTCTCTTTTTGATGTTCTAATAGCAAAAATAATGCCCACCAATTTTGACTTCCACATGTTCCGTCAAAGGAAATGTAGAAAAATACATTGTATCATCTCTTAATAATCTTGTTTTTCCATCCAGTACCTGTTTAATGGATTCATATTCCTTCTGTGTCGGATTCGCTCTGTTCCTGTTTTTAAAAGAACAGAACTGTACCGGATTTTTCTGGCTTAAAACTTCATAAAGTGTATCCGGATACACTTCACTTCTCATACGGTTAAACACAACTTCCACAACCGCCTGCTGCCCCTCTACCGGTTCGCCCTGTGATTCTAACCAGACGATCCTCGCAAGCAGTTCCGTTTCTTCCGGCGTTAAAGTAATGTTCCAGCGGTTTTCGTGTGTTTCCTGCTCTATCGCCGTTTCCTGCACTACCTGACTTACCTGTACAGTTTCTTCTGTCTGTATCTCTTTTGTGGTTCTTATTTTTTCCTGCATCAGATCATCATCATATGCAGATGTTACTATCATAGTTTCTTTTTTTTCGATTCCTGTTTTTTCATCTGATTCTGGCGTAAATGAATGTGCAAAACGTATCGATCCTGCTGCAAGCCCCTCCATTACCGGAACTTCTCTGACCGCTGCGTCTTTTTTCATGTTGGATGCTGCAGTCAGACTGACGATAAAACAAAACAGCACTGCCGCGCCCAATATTCTTTTTCTCATTTTGCTCCTTTCCTCAAGAATGATACATATATGTCAACATGACGAAAGCCGTCATTTGATACAGGCACATATCATACTTAGGTTATATCCAAAAGTCAAATTTTTTATACATACTTTTCTGAAAAAAAATTTGCGAATTTTACTCAAAATTTTGATATGTGCCACATTTTTTATCAGCCATTCATCCATTCGAAACTATGTTCGAATAAAGTAGAACTGACCAGGTAAACAAAAAAACACCCGTTTTTTCGGATGTTTTTTGAGATAATTGCCAAATTTTCAACTACATTTTTCATCTGTTTTTTATAAAAAACAATCTTTTTACTTTCGATAGATACATTCTTTGTTGCTGCAGGAGACACAGATTCCTGTATGTTTTTCGCTGCATTTTTCTTTTCCACCAGAAAGTTCCACTAAAAATACTGCACTTTTTTTCGGCTCCATGCAGTATGCCTGATTGCAGATAACCCTTTTTTGTTTCATTCCAGACAGGAGCTTTACCATTTTTTCAAAAGAAAGTTCTTCTTCCGTACCAAAAAAGTGATAAGAACTAAGCCTCTGTTTCAAATGTGCCTCTGCCCATCTCTGAAACAGATCATAACCTTTTCGCAAAAGCTCCCAGCAGATCGTCTCCACTGCATATGCTTCTCTTAGGCAATCTGTGCTGCTATAGCGGTTTTGAAGCTCATCGACCCTGCCCCCAAGCGTAAATATTCCGATAGCATAGTTTTCTTCCCTGTGTAGACTGAGTATCTGCTCACACCTGTTCCTGCCCATGCAGTAAAATCCTTCCTCTCCGGCAAGACATTCGCGCAGTCTGTCAGCAACCGTCTCTAGCATTTCCATATCCTTTTTTTCATAATGATACTGTTTTATGATATCCATAAGGAAATTATATGTCAGTTCATTTTTCAGGTTTGTATGAATAAATTTTTCTTCTGTCACTTATCTTTCCGTCTCTGCTTTCTTTTTTAAGAACTGCATGATGATCTCATAATTTTCCGCTTTGTGTGGAAATGTACAGTTCATACAGGATTTGATGATTCTGCCTTTACTGTTAATATATTCCGGTTTTCCCGGACAGTGCTCTCTCTCATACAGAGGACAAAAACAGAACAGACAGTTCATCTCATCATTTTCTACTTCATGGCATGGATAATATCTGCACGCTCTGTTTTCAAAATAACAATAGGAATTTTCCAATTTTAATGCTCCTTTACGATCACAATGGTAAGATAACCTGATGTATCGTCTAACTGTCCGATCTCTCTGGTTACTTTTTCATTCATCATACCACAGTTTTCCACCGAATACACTTCCATCTGACCACCTTTTTTCTGTTTTTGCAGCATCTGCTTTAATTCCCCTAATTTTTTTCCGGACTTCATATATATTCTGGTTCCTGAAAGTTCTGTCGTTTTTTTTATATCGTAGGAAGCCGGTATCACATGGATTTCTTCTTTGTTATCCGCTAACGATATTCCAAGCGCCCCTGCCGCCGCACAAAAAGATGGAACTCCGTTTATGATATGCGCCTCATAACCAACCTTTGCCACACGTTTATGGATATATTGGTAGGTAGAATAAATAGTCGGATCTCCGATTGTCAAAAAGGCTGCTTTTCTGCCCTCATCTAACAGTTTTTTTATTGTAAGATAAATCTGTTCATGTGCCGTGGCAAGCCTGTTCTCATCCTTTGTCATTGGAAACGGCATACATATAAGTTCTTTTTCTGCGATCTCCCTGCATGCCTCTTTCATGATCCCATAGGCAATACAATCCTCTTTGCTTTTTGCAGGAAGTATCACTGTATCGCACTCCCTGACAATCCGCACAGCCTTTAATGTGACAAGCTCCGGATCACCCGGACCAACACCAACGCCATAGAGAATACCTGTTTTTTCTGTATCTTTCACGGTTAAATCCCTCTCTTTTTCTTTCATTTTCCTATGACTGCTTTCACATGTATAACAATAATCGCATTATGAACCGGTTACGCTGCCGGATGAGGACTTCTGTAATTTATAGTTTTTCGCTTTTTTCACAAAATTTTCTGCAAACCGCGGCGCAGACGGATAATAAAGATGTGGAAATCCCACAAAAATCGTTTTTTTATCAAAAATGCAATCATATTTTTTCCCGCTTACCGGTTTTAATGCCACACAGCCATCACCGTTTGCAGTGCTGTCGAAATAATGAAATTCATGCCCTTTTATACTGACATTTTCCGGCAGAAAATCTGCCTCTTTTTCTGTCAGTTCGATATATCCAAAGCGGACAAGTTTTCCTGTGTAAAAGCAGTCTCCCGGCACAACCCCCGCCATCTCATAAACATG
>OGES01001710.1_pt1 | contig 16594 bp, 19 predicted proteins | sample 1570711 | NCBI WGS metagenome assembly OGES01 (sample SAMEA2582133, study PRJEB24529) | metagenome | biome: Human gut stool | place: China | collected 2011 | reverse complement strand
TCGTGCCGATGAGGTAGAGGTCCTCGCCCTCGATCTTGTACATCATGGCGTCCATCTCAGGGAAGGACATGACGCCCTGCACCACGTTGCCGTGCATCATGAAGGGAGGGATGACATAGGTGAACCCCTTGTCGATCATGAAGTCGCGGGCATAGGCCAGAACAGCCTCGTGCAGGCGGGCGATGTTGCCCAGCAGATAGTAGAAGCCATTGCCGGCCACGCGGCCTGCGGCGTCCATATCAATGCCGTCGAAGCTCTCCATGATCTCGGTGTGGTACGGGATGGGGAAATCGGGCACGACGGGCTCACCGAAGCGCTGTGCCTCGACGTTGTAGGTGTCATCGGGGCCGATGGGCACACTGGGGTCGATCATCTGGGGGATGGAGTACATGATCTCCTGGATGCGGGCTGCGAGCGTTGCCTCCTCGGCTTCCAGCTCTGCCAACTTGTCTGCGTCGGCCTTGACGGCGGCGTTGTTGGCATCGATCTGCTTTTGCAGCTCAGCCTTCTGTGCCTCGTCGGTGCACTTCTTCAGCTGGCCGAACAGCGGGCCGTTGGCCTTGCTCAGCTTGTTGCGGGCAGCCTTGAGGGATTCGACCTCCTTCAGGCACTCACGGTACTTGGCGTCCTTCTCAACGACCTCGTCCACGAGGGGGAGCTTGGCGTCCTGGAACTTCTTCTTGATGTTTTCCTTGACCGCGTCCGGGTTTTCACGGACAAATTTGATATCAAGCATGATTTACTCTCCTTACTCTATTTCATTCGCGCGGGGGCGCATCGTCCCCGTGCCGTTCAAAGGCGGGAGCCCGCCCTCAATCGCATGATTGTTGATACTGGCCCAGCAGATTTGCAAAGGCCCGGAGCTGTTCGTCCGAATAGAAATGCACCGTCAGCCTGCCCTTGCCGCCATGGTATGCGACGTTGACTTCGCTGCCCAGCACCTCTTTCAGGCTCTCCTCCACCTCCACCGGCAGGGTGTCGATGGGGGCCGGTTCGGCGGGGCCTTTGGCGGGCCGTGCCAGCTTTTTGCAGAGCACTTCAGCCTGCCGGACGTTCAGTTCATGGTCGGCGATCATCTGCGCGGCCTGCTCCTGCAGTTCCGGCGTGGGCAGGCCCAGGATGACCTTGGCGTGGCCGGTGTTGAGGAAGCCGCTCTTGAGCAGCTCCAGCACGTTTTCCGGCAGGTTCAGCAGGCGCAGGCTGTTGGCCAGCGCACTGCGGCTCTTGCCCAGCTTCCGGGCGGCCTGCTCCTGGGTCAGGTCGCAGCGGGTCATCAGCTCACGGATGCCCATGGCCTCTTCCACCGGGTCCAGGTCTTCGCGCTGCAGGTTCTCCACCAGCGCGATCTCCATGGCCTGCTCGTCGGTGACGTCCTTTACGACGACCGGCGCTTCGGTCAGGCCCGCCATCCGGCAGGCCCGCCAGCGGCGCTCACTGCCACGATGAGGTAGCCGCCGGATACCTTGGGCCGCACCGCGATGGGCTGGATGAGGCCGTGTTCAGCGATGCTGGAGGCCAGCTCGGCCAGTGTCTCGTCATCAAAGGTCTTGCGGGGCTGGTCGGGGTCAGGCTCGATCTCCCGCAGCGGCAGGGTCTCGATCTTTGCATTGTCGGGCTCAAAGCTGGGCGAAACGTCCTCGAACAGACTTTCCAGCCCTCGGCCGAGGCCCCCTTTTTTCTTTGCCATCTCCTTATACTTCCCCCTGCTTTACTTCTTCCAGCGCATTTTTCGGTTCGGCGGGTGCACTGCTGCCCTTGCTGCGCCGTTTGGCAGGCTCGTGCGGGCGGTTGTTCTTCACGAACTCAATGGCGAGATCCATGTAAGCCTCGCTGCCCTTGCCCTTCGGCTCATAGAAATTGATGGGCTGGCCGTAGCTGGGTGCCTCCGAAATGCGGATGGTGCGCGGGATGGTGGTCTTGTAGACCTTGGCCCCGAAGTACTTCTTGACCTGCTCCACGACCTGCATGGTCAGGTTCAGGCGGCCGGAGAACATCGTGAAGACCACGCCCTCAATGTCCAGATAGGGGTTGTACTTCTTGCGGATGGTCTTCAGGGTGCTGATGAGCTCAGACAGACCTTCCAGCGCATAATACTCGCACTGGATCGGGATCAGCACACTGTCGCAGGCGCACAGACCGTTCAGCGTCAGCAGGTCCAGGCTGGGCGGGCAGTCGATGAAGATGAAGTCATAGTCCTTCTGCACCTCGGCCAGCGCCTTGCGCAGGCGGCTCTCGCGGCCGGGCAGATCGATCATTTCCAGGCTCGCACCCGCCAGCCGGGTGTTGGAGCCGATGACGTCGGTGCGGAACTCGGTGTTCCGGATGGCCTGCCGGGCGCTCGCCTCGCCGATGAGCATCTCATAGGTCCCCAGCTCGACGCTCCGCTTGGGGATGCCGTAGCCGGTGGTGGTGTTGCCCTGCGGGTCCAGATCCACGATGAGCACCTTTTTGCCCAGCGCCGCAACACAGGACGACAGATTGACGGCCGTGGTCGTTTTGCCCACGCCGCCTTTTTGGTTTGCAACTGCAACTATTTTTGCCACGCGCGTTTTCTTCCTCTCAGGAAAACTTTTTGTTCCACGTGGAACATTCGAGGTCGGGCCGCCGTTTTCCCGTCTGCAGACCCCTTTGTTCTTTAGTATAGCACATCAGCGCGGCTTTTTGAACCCGATTCTTTATAATTTTACGTGAAAACGGCCCCGCATTCGCAGATTTTGCTTCCTCCGTTCGATTTTTTCAAATTCTTTCGCTTCCCGGCGCGTTTTTGCTGTTGTTTTTTCGGCTCCGGATGTTCCACATGGAACATTTCTGCCCTCCCCTATTTCTGGGCCGCAGCCGTTGGGATGCGGACGGTGTACTCAATGTAGCCGTCCCGCTCCTCACGGTGGGCGGTGGCGGGCACACCGTTGTCGGTCATCAGGCGGATGGCGTGGTCGATGGTGTTCACAAAGATGCGCACATCCTTGACCATCGAGATGCGGTGCTTGCCCTGCGACGTCTCGTTCAACAGCTGGTCGATGTAAAGGTCGGTCGCGCGGGCGTTCATCTTCCGTTTGGCGATCATGATGAGGGCTTCGCTGCGGCGGTTCTCCGGCAGGCGGAGGACTGCCCGCGCGTGGCGCTCGGTCAGGCCGTTGTCCAGAATGAACTGCCGCTGGTCCCCTGTCAGCTGCAAAAGGCGGAGCTTGTTTGCCAGAGTCGGCTGTGCCATCCCCAGCCGTTTGGCTGCTTCGGCCTGCGTGCAGTCCCACAAAACCATCACGTCCCGCAGGCCCTGCGCCTGCTCAAATGGGTTCAGGTCTGCCCGCTGCAAATTTTCGAGCAGGCCAAGCGCGGCGGTGCGCTGGTCGGTGAAGTTGCAGACGATGGATGGGATGGTCTCCATCTTCGCCAGCTTGCAGGCGCGGAGCCGCCGCTCCCCCGCGACCAGCTCATAGCCGCTGTCGGTCTTCCGCACCGTGATGGGCTGCAACAGACCGTTTTCCCGGATGCTCTGGGCCAGCCCCGCAAGCTCCTGCTCATCGAAGGTCGTGCGCGCCTGATACGGCGAGGGATGGATGTCTTCCACCGGGAGCTGCACGATCTTTCCAGCGGATCTTCTACGTTCAAACATAAGAATACCCCTTTCACCAAAGTATGCGCTCGTTTTCAACAATTTCTCAGGAAAAGGTGGAAAACAAGCCTCGTTCCATCCCCAGTGTACCAGAAAACAAAACACCCTGCCAGAAGTTTCGTTCGGCAGGGTGCTTCAATTTTATTTCGATATTTCGTTATTTCAGCGGCGATTTTGCGATTTTTCCACCATTTCTGGGGTACGCTGTCGGAGTTTGCGAAATCTTTTTGCAGAGGATGAGGGTGCGGGTATCGCCGCCGGGCAGATGCAGGGTGCGGGTCTCCTGATACGCGCCGCCCAGCTTCCGGATGGCGCCGCGGGCTGCCGCGAGTTCCTCCTCACCGGAAGCGCCCTTCATTGCCAGAAAGCTGCCGCCGACCTTGACCAGCGGCAGGCAGTATTCGGCCAGCATCGGCAGAGCCGCCACCGCGCGGGCCGAAGCGAGGTCGAACTGTTCCCGCCAGCTTTTGCGGGCTGCTTCCTCAGCGCGTTCCTTGGCGAACTCCACCCCGGTCAGGCCCAGCTGGCCGCAGGCATATTTCAAAAACTCCACCCGCTTGCCGGTCGGCTCCATCAGGGTCAGTTCCAGTTCCGGTTTATAGATCTTGGTCACGATGCCGGGGAAGCCTGCCCCTGCGCCGACGTCCACCATCTTCCCTGCCACTTCCGGCTGCGCGGCAAAGAGCAGGCTGTCGAGGAAATGCTTGTCCTCGATGCCCTCCGGGTCGGTGATAGCGGTCAGGTTGACCTTCTGGTTATACTCCACCAAAATCTCTGCAAAGGCGTCCAGCTGGTCAAGCTGGGTCCCGGTCAGCGCAATGTTCCACGTGGAACACTTTTCTTCCAGTCTGTTTTTGTCGATCATCGTTTGTTCCTTTTCGTTTCAGGTGTTTCGCGTGTTCGGACGGATCATTCCCCGGTCAGCTTTACGTAGGTCGGCGCATGGTGGACTCTCCTTTCAGGAGAAGAGGCCCTGGCATTCTCTCTCAATCTTTCCGGGGGCCTGCGGCCAGCGCGATGCTGAGCTGCGCCACATCCGAGGGCGACACGCCGGGGATGCGCCCCGCCTGCCCCAGATTCTTCGGGCGAATGCGCGCCAGCTTCTCGCGGGCTTCCAGCGTCAGGCCGGTCAGGGCCTCATAGGCGAAACCCTCCGGGATGAGCGTCTTTTCATGGCGGGCCACGTCGCGGATCATCCGATCCTGCCGGGCAATGTAGCCCGCATACTTGATCTCCGTCTCCAGCCGTTCGGCCAGCATGGGGGTGATCTCCTCCCCCCAGCCGATGACGCCCGCGAGGAGCGGATAGGAGATCTCCGGGCGGCGCAGCAGCTCTTCGGCGATGCCGCCCTCCGCTGCCGGGGTCAGACCCGCCGCTTCCATCGCGGCCCGCAGGTCGGCGGTGCGCAGATGCGTTTCGTGCAGGCGGCGGCGCTCTGCGTCCAGAATGGCCTGTGTGTGCTGGTATCTGGCCCAGCGGTCATCCTGCACCAGCCCATAGTCCCGGCCGATGGGGGTCAGGCGCTGGTCGGCGTTGTCCTGCCGCAGGGTCAGCCGGTATTCGCTGCGGCTGGTCATCATGCGGTAAGGGTCCATGACGCCCTTGGTCACAAGGTCATCCACCAGCGTACCGAGGTAGCTCGTATGACGCGGCAGAATGAGCTGTTCTTTGCCCAGTGCATTGCGGGCAGCGTTCAGGCCGGCCAGCAGCCCCTGCGCAGCCGCTTCCTCGTAGCCGGAGGTGCCATTGAACTGCCCCGCACCGTACAGACCGCGAACGTTCTTGCTCTCCAGCGTTGCTTCCAGACTGGTGGGGTCCACACAGTCGTATTCGATGGCGTAGGCCGGACGCATGATCTCGATGTTCTCAAACCCCTTGATGCTCCGGTAGAAGGCGTTCTGCACATCTTCCGGCAGGCTGCTGGAAGCACCCTGTAAATACATCTCCTCGGTGTTCTCGCCGCAGGGCTCCACAAAGATGGGGTGGCGGTCCTTCCCTGCAAAGCGGACGACCTTATCCTCGATGGAGGGGCAGTAGCGCGGGCCGACGCCTTCGATCATGCCGCCGTAGAGCGGGCTGCGCTGGATGTTGTCCAGAATGATCCGGTGCGTCTCCGGGTTGGTGTAGGCGATCCAGCATTCCACCTTGTTGTGCATGGGCGCATCGGTCAGAAAGCTGAAGGGCTGCAGCTCATGGTCCGGGTCGCCGGGCTGGCATTCCAGCTGGGAGAAGTCGATGCTGCGCCGGTGGACACGGGCCGGGGTGCCGGTCTTGAACCGGCGCAGCGGCAGGCCCGCCGCCTTCAGGCTCTCGGTCAGGGCATTGGCGGCGTGCATTCCGTCCGGGCCGGAGGCATACCACGCATCGCCCACAAAGATCTTGCCGCCGAGGTTGGTGCCCGTGGCGATGACCACACATTTGGCCCCATACTCGCCGTTCAGCTGGGTCACAACGCCCTTCACATGGCCGTCCTCCACCTCGATGGAGACGACCTCTGCCTGATGGATGGCCAGACCCGGCGTCAATTCCAGCGCATGTTTCATATATTCGTGGTAGCGCTTGCGGTCGGTCTGGACGCGCAGCGCATGGACCGCCGGGCCCTTGCCCTTGTTCAGCATCCGGCTCTGCAGATAGGTGGCGTCCGCCGCCAGGCCCATCACGCCGCCAAGAGCATCCAATTCACGTACCAGCGTCCCTTTTGCGGTCCCGCCAATGCTGGGATTGCAGGGCATATTGCCGATGGCATCCAGGCTCATGGTGAACACCGCCGTCTTCGCGCCCAGCATCGCAGCCGCATGGGCCGCTTCAATGCCCGCATGGCCTGCGCCGATCACAATGACGTCATAATCTCCTAAATGGTTCATTTTTACTTTCCCACACAAAATCGTTCAAATACTTCGTTGATGACCGCTTCCGACGCATTTTCGCCGGTCAGGTCACACAGGGCATCCAGTGCATCGTCCACACAGACCGATACGGCATCCAGCCCGAACCCGCCCGCTGCGGCCTCCAGCGCACCGGCGACCGCTTCCCGCGCACGGGTAGCAGCGGCAAGCTGCCGCTGCCCCGAAAGGCTGGCAGCGTGGGGGTCGATCTGGTTCGTGCCCAGCAGCCGCGCCACCGCCGAGGCGATGAGCTTCCGTGCCCCCTCCTCCTGGCAGCAGACCGGCAGCACCATCGCGAAATCGGGCGCGATGACTTCCGAGTCGAACCGGGTGGGCTTGTCCTCCTTGTTGATGAGGGCAATGGCCGGGCGGCCCGCACACTTCCGGGCCAGCGCAAGGTCCTCCCGCGTCAGCGGCTCCGAACCGTCAAAGACGGCCAGCACCAGCCCGGCCTCGTCCAGCTTCTTCCAGCTGCGGCGGATGCCCTCGGCCTCGATGACGTCTTCGGTATCCCGCAGTCCGGCGGTGTCGAAGAGGTTCAGCCGGATGTCGCCCAGCCGGACTGCCTGTTCCACCACATCGCGGGTCGTGCCCGCCACCGGGGTCACGATGGCCCGGTCGAACCCGGCCAGCAGGTTCAGCAGGGTGGATTTTCCCGCATTGGGTCGGCCCACGATGGCGCAGTCCACGCCTTCGCGCAGAACGGCCCCTGCATCGTAGTTCCGGATGAGGACATCCAGTTCGTCCTTCACGCTGCCCAGCACAGTTTGCAGATGGGTCTCATCCAGCTCCGGCACATCTTCCTCCGGGAAATCCACCCACGCGGCCAGATGGGCCTGCAGACTGGTCAGGGCCTCTTTTTCGGCGGCGATCTTTCTGGCCAGCGCCCCGCCCAGCGAAGCATTGGCCAGCGCGGCGCCCTGTCTGCCATCCGCAGACACCAGATCCATGACGGCCTCGGCCTGGGTCAGGCTGAGCTTGCCGTTCAGGAAGGCGCGGCGGGTGTACTCGCCCGGCGCGGCAGGCGCAGCCCCGGCCTCGATGCAGCTTTCCACCAGCCGCCGGGCCACAGCGCTGCCGCCGTGGCAGCTCAGCTCCACCACGTCCTCGCCGGTGTAGCTGTGGGGTGCCCGGAAAAAGAGGGCGACCCCCTCATCGAAAGCGTCCTCCCCTTCCAGAAATGTTCCGAACAGGGCGGTGTAGCCCTTGGCCCCGGCCACGGTCCGGTCCGGGTTCGCGGGGCGGAACACCCGCGCCGCCACGGCGTAGCTCTCCGGCCCCGAAAGGCGCACTACGGCAATGCCGCCTGCCCCCGGTGCTGTTGCAATGGCTGCAATGGTCGAATCCTGCATCTGTGTTCCCTCCCGCTGGTTTGAATCAAAATTTATTGTACCACGAACCGACGAAAAAGGGAAGTTTTTCTTCGCAGGCGGCCTGTGTGCAAAACAAAAGCTGCCCCTCCCCGGCAGTTTTCCACCAGAAAGGGGCAGCATGGTTCAAAACTCAGCGATCAGATCTCGATCTTGCCGAAGCTGAAATCGGCGAAATCATCCACGCGCTCGGTGCGCTTGGGTGCTACGGGTGCTGCATCCTCCGCGTCGCGGGGCGCATAGGTGCGCTCCGGCACACTGGAGCCACGGCCGCCGCGGCTGCCTGCCGGGCGGGGTCCGCTGCGGTAGCCGCCGCGATTGCTGCCATTGCGGTCGCCGTTCCTGTTCCCGCGATAGCCGCCATTCCGGTTTCCACCGTTCCGGCGGCCGTTGCCGCGCGGGCGGCGCTCGCCGTAGGTGTTGTCGGTCTGGGCATCGGGTGCCGTGGAGTAGATGACCACACGGCGGTCACGGCCTTCGCCCTTGCTCTCGCTGCGGACGCCCTCCATCTTGCCGATGGCAGAGTGGATGATGCGGCGCTCGTAGGGGTTCATGGGCTCCATGGCAAAGCTGCGGCCGGTCTTGCGCACCTTGGCACCAATGCGCTGTGCCAGTGCGGTCAGGTCGCTCTCGCGCTTGTCGCGGTAACCGGCAACGTCCAGACCCAGCTTGATGTAATCGCCCTCCAGACGGTTTGCCACAAGGCTTGCCAGATAGGACAGGCTCTCCATGGTCTCGCCGCGGCGGCCGATGAGGGCACCCAGCTTTTCACCGTCCAGACGGATGATGGTGGCTTCGCCCTTCTGCACGGCGCTGAAGGTCACGTTCTCCACGCCCATCAGGGTGATGACCTCCCGCAGATAGTCCACAGCGGCCTTCACCTTGGCGTTCTCCTCGATGACGATGGGCACTTCCACCTCTTCTGTCTCCTCGGCAGTCTCGGCGGGCTGCTGGGCAGCGGGGGTCTGCTCTGCGGCGGGCTCTTCCACAGCAGCAGGAGCCTGCTCTGCCACGGGGGCAGTCTCCTGCACGGGAGCGGCAGTCTCAACGGGCTGCTCTGCCACCGGCTCCACCGGCTTTGCGGGCGCAGCGGCAGGGGCATCCGGCAGTTCCACGCTCACGCGCACCTTGGCGGGAGTGGTCTTTAAGCCCAGAAAACCGGTCTTCTGGGGCATTTCCAGCACTTCATAGCTGACATTCAGATCGTCGGCCTGCACGCCCAGCAGGGCGCAGGCTTTGGCGCGGGCTTCGTCCACCGTCTTGCCGGTGGATTCCTGTGTACGGATCATAACCGTTTACCTCCCTTGTTACTGTTTATCCTGCTTGTCAAGCTCGCTCAGCGGCACGGTGCGCTCGTCCTTGTAGCGCTCGGCGTCCAGCTGACGGGCATACTCCAGCCGGCGCTTGTTCATCTCGCTGGCGGAAAGGTTCTTTTCCACGCTCTTGCCGGTCTTGGGGTCGGTCACCGTGATGGTGGTGTTCTTCACACCGCGCTTTTCCTGCTTGCGCTTGGCGGCGATCTCCGCTTCCACTTCCTTGCGCATCTTCTCGGGGTCGTAGAACTTGCGCATGACCTGAGTCTGTGCGGTCATGACGATGTTGGAAATGACGTAGTACAGAGAGAATGCCAGAGGGAAGGTAAAGCAGAAGAACAGGTACATCAGCGGCATCATGTACATGGTCAGCTTCATGCTGCCCTGCATCTGCTGGCCGGAAGCCTTCATGCTGATGTGGGTGGACAGGAACATGGTGATGACCGACAGCAGCGGCAGCACGATATCCAGAGACAGACCGATCTGCGGGATGCGGGTCAGGTCGATGCCAAGGAAGTTCATGTGCTGGCCGAACTCGGTGATGGTAGCGATCTGCTGTGCGGTAAAGCAGCCCAGCACGCCGCTGTTGCCTGCCAGTACCTCGGCGATGATGTTGGTATCGCGGGTGATGGCGGTAAAGGTGACACCGGCGGCAGTCAGAGCCTCGCCTGCGCTGGCCAGTGCAGCAGCGCTGATGTGGAAAATGCGCTCCAGCGGGTTATACACCACGCCGATAACACCGAACATGACAAGGAAATTCAGCAGCATGGGCACGCAGCCGGCCGTGGGCTTATAGCCAAAGTCCTGCTGCAGCTTCATCAGCTCTTCCTGCTGCTTTTCGGGCTTATCCTTGTACTTGGTCTGGATCTCCGCGATCATGGGCTGGAAAGCAGACATTTTCGCCATGCTCTTCTGCTGGCTGGTCTGCAGGGGGATCTTGACGATGTTGATGAGCAGGGTGAAGAGGATGATGTCCCAGCCGTAGTTCGGCAGCAGCTTGTAGATCCACTCCATGACATAGCCGAGAGGACCGCTCAGGATGTAAAAGAAGTTCATACCTTTGTCCATTCTGCCCCGGCTGTGGCCCGGGACGCATTATTTTTTTATCGTAGGACACGCCGCCCACAGTGCAGCGCGTCACAAGAAGCGAAAACTTTATCCCCTATGCCGCTTTTCAAACAGCTTTGCAGGCTGTAAATTGCGGGCAGGGCTTTGCCAGCGGCCGGGCGGCGGCACGGGGTCGTAGCCCCACTTGCCCAGCGGATTGCACCGCGCAATGCGCCATGCGCCCAGCAAAATGCCTTTTATACAGCCGTGGGTCAGGATGGCCTGCATGGTGTAGTTGCTGCAGCTGGGCGAAAACCGGCAGCTGCGGCCGATCCATGGGCTGAGGGTGTGCTGGTAGATGCGGATGGGCACGCACAATGCCCTGCGGCAGAGCATTTGCAGCCGGTTCACGCGCGGGACTCCGGCTTTTGTTTGCGGGCAGGGGGCACGGTGGCGGGCGGCTTTGCGTCCGGGCGCTTGGCCTTATCCGGCAGACCGGCCTGTGCAAACAGCTTTGCCACAACGCTGCTCAGCTGCCAGCTTTTCAGTTTGGGGGTCATGCCCCGGGCCACGAAGATCAGATCGTAGCCGCCGATATTGTAATCCAGATGCTCGTCAATAGCGGCCTTCATCACGCGGCGGGCGCGGTTGCGCTGCACGGCGTGGCCGATCTTTTTGGTGGCGGTCAGGCCCACCCGGGTGTTGCGGCCCCGGGTCTTGAGCACATACAGCACCAGTGCCGGGTTCACATAGGACTTGCCGCGGGCGTACACACGGCCAAACTCGCTGTTGCGGCGGATCGGACGATAACGCATAACGTCGGCACCTCCTTTCGTCCGGGTGCACATGGGTGCACTCTTTAGCCAGTATATCAAAAATTTTTGCACTTTAAAAGCCCATCCGGGCATTTTTACGAAAAAACTTTTGACGGGTAAAAAAATAAGACCGCCAATGGGATATCAGCGGTCTTTTGTGCGCATATTCATTTCTGCGCCGGATCTCACCTGCAAGGTTTAAGATCAGACAGTCAGGCTCTTGCGGCCCTTTGCACGGCGAGCATTGATGACCTTACGGCCGTTCTTGGTGCTCATGCGGGTCAGAAAGCCATGAACTTCCTTGCGCTGACGCTTCTTGGGCTGAAAAGTTCTCTTCATGGTTGTATCCTCCGTAAAAACTTATCCCCGGTATGGGGTCTTGATCGGTCCCAGATTGGGGACAGGCTTGCAATTCAACAGTATATCGCATAGTATGACGTTCTGTCAAGCATTTTTTGCAGTTTTCTGCAAACTTTTTTCTGATTTTTCTGTTAAAAGCTTTTCAACTTTTTCACCATTTTGCTGTGGAAAACTTTTTTCTACCAGATATTGTGGTCTTTTTGGCGTGTTTCCACAAGGCTGCTGTACCATCTTATCTTATGTATTATAAATTACATTATAGTAATATAGACGCAGGGAGATTTTTGTGGTATACTAACGTGGTATCAGCAGCATTGTTGAAAACTTCGACCGATTCAATGGAGTGGATGTTTTATGGATTCTTTCAAGGACGTTTTAGAAGCGGCCCAGATGTACTGCAAGGCGCAGATGGCCGAGCCAACGTACAATCTCTATATCGACGGGTTGGAGCCCATCAGCTTTGAGGACTCCAGCCATATCACCCTGTCGGTGCGCAACGATTTTATCTGCAAGATCGTCACCGACCGGTACCTTGGCCTGCTCAAGGAGGCCTTCAAGTCCGTGCTGGGCTTTGATGTGGACATCACCCTTGTGGTGCCCAGCACCCCGCCCCACGAAGTAGTGCTGGCCCAGCAGTACGAGGCAAACCCAGCCTCCCCGCAGGGCAACTACGAGTTCACCTTTGAAAACTTCATCAAGGGGCCGTCCAACCAGTTTGCGTTTGCTGCTGCGCAGGCTGTGGCGGCAAACCCCTCCGGGGCGTATAACCCCCTGTTCATCTACGGCGGCTCCGGCCTTGGCAAGACCCATCTGCTGACCGCCATTCAGACCGAGATCAAGCGCACCCACCCCGATTTCGTCATCATGTATGTCACCTGCGAGCAGTTCACCAACGAGCTGATCGCCGCCATCCGCGCCGGCAGCACCGAGGACTTCCGCATGAAGTACCGCGTGGCAGACCTGCTGCTGGTGGATGATATCCAGTTCATCGCAGGCAAGGAGTCCACGCAGGAGGAGTTCTTCCACACCTTCAACTCCCTGCACGATGCCCACAAGCAGATCGTCATCGCCTCCGATCGTCCCGCCAAGGAGATCAAGAGCCTGGAAGAGCGTCTGCGCACCCGCTTTGAGTGGGGTCTGACCGCCGATGTGCAGCCGCCGGATTTTGAGACCCGGGTAGCCATCGTAAAGCGCAAGGCAGAGCTGCTGCATCTGGACCTGCCCGAGGACGTGGCAGAGTTCATTGCCAACCACCTGAAAAACAACATCCGCCAGCTGGAAGGCGCAGTGAAAAAGCTGAACGCCTATTATATGCTGGAGGGCATCCAGCCGGTGATCAGCGTGGCGCAGAACGCCATCAAGGATATCCTCAACGAGACCCAGCCGGTGCCGGTGACCATCGAAAAGATCATCGGCGAGGTGTCCCGCACCTTCAACGTGTCCCCTGCCGACATCCGGGGCACCAAGCGCAACGCCAATGTGGCTTCTGCCCGGCGCGTTGCAATCTATATCCTGCGGGAGGTCACCGGCATGAGCATGGAGGAGATCGGGCGGGAATTCTCCGGCCGCGACCATTCCACCATCGTCTACTCCCTCAAGACCATGGAGCGGGACATGAAGAACGACCAGCACCTGCGCGAGACGGTCAGCGACATCATCAAAAACGTCAAGGCGTAAACCCGAAGAATGCTACAAAAGTCATACTATTTCAGGCGGCAAACCACCAAATATGGGAGAAAAAGGGGCCTTTCGGGGAAAACTGGAACAAGATGTTGTGGCAAAGGGGCGGATCTTTCCACTCTTTCCACAGAGTTTTCAACATTTAACACCCACAATCCACATCGGATGTGGAAAGAAACCGCCGACCACACGATTCAACACTTCTTCCACGACCCATTCACAACCCCGTGGAAAACCCCTGCCCCGCATGAAACCAGACACTTTCCGACTTTTCAACATCTTCCCCACCCCCTACTACGGTTACTACAACAAGTTCAATATACAGAAGACGGTTTTGCAGCCATTCCATACGGAAGACTTCCTGAACACACGAATCCAAAATAAGGAGAGACGATAGATTGAACATCATCTGCGATAAGACCCTGCTGAGCGCAGCCATCGACGGCGTTTCCAAAGCCGTCACCCTCCGCTCCACCATCCCCGTGCTCGAAGGCATCCTGCTGAAAGCCGAAGGTTTTCAACTGACTTTGACCGGCTACGACCTCGAAATGGGCATCGTGACCACCATCGAAGCCAATGTCAAGGAACCCGGCGAGATCGTGCTGAATGCCAAGCTGCTCAGCAGCATGGTCAGCCGGATGCCCTCCGGTCAGATCACGATCCAGTCTGCCGAAAACGGCAAGACCACCATCCAGAGCGGCGTGGCCCAGTTCGAGATCCAGTCCATGTCGGCCACCGATTTCCCGGAGCTGCCCAACACCGGTGCCGAGGAGACCCTGAACATCCCGACCGGCGTACTGCGCGATATGATCGACCGCACCCTCTATGCCGTCAGTCAGGACGAGAAAAAACCTGCGCACACCGGTGAATTATTCGAGATCCTGCCCGATAAGCTGACCGTGGTGGCCCTGGACGGCTACCGTCTGGCCATCGTCGAGCGCCCGGTCAAGGCCGTGAAGGACATCCGGATCATCGTGCCCAGCAAGACCATGAACGAGGTCTCCCACCTGCTGGCCAACGACGACGAGGAGGCCGTCCACATCTGCGCCAACCGCCGGTATGTCGTCTTCATGACCGCCGGATACACCATCATGAGCCGCCTCATCGAGGGCGAATTCCTCAACTATCACAATGTCATCCCGGACGGCAGCCGCACCCGCGTGACGCTGGACACCAAGGAATTTATCGAGACCATCGAGCGCGCGTCCCTGATTATTACAGAGCGTCTAAAAAATCCCCTCCGCATCAGTTTTACAGAGGGTAAAGTCGTGGTCCGCTGCCAGACCAATCTGGGCCGCGTTGTGGACGAGTTCAACGCCAAATGCGAAGGTGACGATGTGGAAATCGGCTTCAACAACCGCTATCTGCTGGATGCGCTGCGGAATGCCCGCACCGAGCAGGTCCGGCTGGAGATCAGCGGCCCGCTGAGCCCGGTCAAGGTCCTGCCCGCTGAGGGGAACGACTTCCTGTATCTCGTCCTGCCCGTCCGTTTCAAGAACGATTGAGAGGCGTAATATGCAAAAAATTCTCATCCATACGGAATTTATCAAGCTGGATGCTCTGCTGAAATATGCGGGCCTGTGCGAGACCGGCGGCGAAGCCAAGGAGCTGGTGCAGAACGGTGCCGTCAAAGTGAACGGCGAAGTCTGCACCATGCGGGGCAAAAAGTGCCGCGCCGGAGATGTCGTCGAACTGGACGGCCAGAGCGTGACCATCGGCCAGGGACAGTAAACCATGCGTCTGCTCTCACTGGAAGTTCAAAATTATCGCAACATTGCCTCGGCCAGCCTGACGCCGGGCCGGGAGCTGACCGTCATCTGCGGCAACAACGGCCAGGGCAAGACCAACCTGCTGGAAGCCATCTGGCTGCTGACCGGTGGAAAGAGTTTTCGGGGCGGCAAGGACGCCGAACTGGTGCGGCGGGGCGAACCCTTCGCCGTGCTGGAAGCGTCCACCCTCCGGGCACAGCAGGAAGAGCAGGAACCGGACACGCCGAACCGCGTCCGGATGACCATCGGGATGCCGGATTCCGCCCGGCCGGGGCGGTACGCCGCCGTGAACGGTGCCCCGCCCAAACGGGCGGCGGCATTGGCGGGCAGCTTTCCGGCCGTCGTCTTCGACCCCGGACACCTGAGCCTTGTCAAAGGTGCCCCGGAGGGCCGCCGGAAATTTCTGGATGCTGCCTTGTGCCAGCTCTACCCCGGTTATCTGACCATCTACCGCCGCTATGTCCGGGCATTGCAGCAGAAAAATGCGCTGCTGCGCCATTCCAGCACCACACCGGAACGGCCCTACGCCGAAAAGACGGCCCTGCTGGAAGTGCTCAACACCGAGCTTGCTATGCAGGGCGAGGCCATCCAGCGGCGGCGGCGGGCCTACCTGGAACAGCTGGGCCCCCTCGCCTGCGCCAACTACGCCGAGCTTTCCCATGGAGCGGAGCGGATGGAGCTGCGCTATGCGGCCCAGTTCGAGCCGGGTGGTCTGGCCGCTCTGCTGCGGGCCCGGCAGAACGAGGAACTGCGGGCCGGGCAGAGCCTTTGCGGCCCCCACCGGGAGGACCTGGAACTTCTTCTGGACGGTCAGCCCGCCAAAGTGTTCGCCAGCCAGGGACAGCAGCGCAGCGTGGTGCTGAGCCTGAAAATGGCCGAAGCCGCTGCCGCAGCGTCCATCACCGGCGAACACCCGGTGCTCCTGCTGGACGATGTGCTCAGCGAACTGGACGACGGCCGTAAGCAGTATCTGCTGACCCGGATGCGGGAAAAGCAGACCTTCGTCACCAGCTGCGACGATACCGCCTTCCTCAAGACGGACGGCGAGGTCTACCGCATGAACGGCGGGGTACTGACCAAACTGTAATTGGCACTCTCGCAATCACAGTGCTGAAACTGGAGATAATACGAAATGTATATTCATCTGGGGCGCGACTATGTCCTGAACGACCGGGACGTCATCGGCATCTTCAATCTGGAGACGACCACCATCTCCCCCCGCGGGCGGGAGTTTCTGAACTACGCCCAGAAGAACGGCGCGGTGGTCAGCCTTTCGGAAGAACTGCCCCAGTGCTACGTGCTGGCCGATGCACCGGTGGATACCGTGTATCTTTCGGAACTGTCCAGCACCGCGATGAAAAAGAGAACGGAAGCACCGTTCTGAACGGCCCGGCTGTGAAAATGAGCCGAAGGCAAAATGAAATCAACGAATCCGGCCTGCCGGAGGCTCCCGCTTTGGGGAGCCGGCATTGCAGCGCAATGCCGGAAAAGCAGGCCATTCAAATCTAACGATAAAGGGAGAAAGGATATGGCAGAGGAAATCATCACCAGCACCAACGCGGAAACCGCAACGGACCACGAGTATAACGCCAGCGAGATCCAAGTCCTGAAGGGCCTGGAGGCTGTGCGCAAGCGCCCCGGCATGTATATCGGTTCGACCGGCGAGCGGGGCCTGCATCATCTGGTCTACGAGATCGTGGACAACGCCATCGACGAGGCTCTGGCCGGTTACTGCGACCACA
>OGES01001708.1_pt1 | contig 16606 bp, 14 predicted proteins | sample 1570711 | NCBI WGS metagenome assembly OGES01 (sample SAMEA2582133, study PRJEB24529) | metagenome | biome: Human gut stool | place: China | collected 2011 | reverse complement strand
CCCCTTAAATTCTTGGAGAGCAAATTCACCTAACCCCATCCAAATTTATTGCGCCTAATGATTTCAATTCTGCATCATCAAATAATTCCAAACGATTTTGATAGAAAGAAAGAATTGTTTTTCTTTTTGAGAATAAGCTTTCTAATAAATCATGATGAAGAGTATGCATTGCCAAACAGAAAATATCCGTTGAATCTGTCATTTCATCTAGATATGTTGAAAAAACCTCTTCAATTAAGGGTTCCATTGAATCATAATTTAAACAATTAAAATCATATCTTTTATTATTAATTAAATAGAAAGGATTCTCTGGATTCACTTCAACATGTCCATCCTCAAAGAAATGGCATAATTTCCAGTTCCCTTTTCCATCAAGGTATTGTTCATAAACAGCTTGATTATTTTCATAAACAATAGTGTCCGATAAAAAGCCTCGATCATCATATACATTTTTACGGACCATCATATTATCTTGATACAAAAAGACTTCAATCATATTTCCATCTTCACCAAAATGTACTTCTGCATATTTTTGATTATTTACATAAGCCACAATACAAAATGGTGTGTAGACAAATTCCGTATGGTCTGGCCACATCAAATCATGATAGGAAAGAATATCTACTTTTGTACGTCTAATTTCTTGAATCGCATCAAAACAAGACCAATATGGTGCATGGAATACACTTTGTCTATGAAGAAAGTGACGAAAGTTTGGACTATACGACAAATTCAAAATCTTATAATCCATAATGTCATTACGGTTAAACAGCTGAATTTGTTTAACACTATCATCAAATTCTGTTACTGCACGACGCACATAAAAATATTGTTCATTTTCTTTATATTCATTTCCATGATACCAGGAAGGTACAAAATACATCATAAATACTACCCCCTATATAAATGGCTTATATGAATCAAAGTCACGATAAGCACGAATTTCTAAATAAATACTACAAATAAATCCTGAAAGCATCATAAATGTAGTTGGAAGCATGGCCACGGTTGCATCTACAATACCTTTATACTGTAAATACAAACAAAGACTTAAACAACCACACATGATTCCACCACTAATACAACTCAATATTAAAACCCATTTACGAATATGTCTACGTGTAGGCTTACCTGCAGGAACATTCTCTATACAATCCCCCACTTGTAGAAGGTTATCCGATAAATCTTTTGGATTCACAAACAATAAGCTCAATAACACGGTAAACACAAACATCATGACTACATAGACACGCATACCAAATAAGGTAGACATATTTAAATTCTTATATAAAAAACTAATAATTTCTGATTTATGATAATGATGAATCAAAGCCACAATCAATTGTGGAATCATAAAAATTGCAGAACCAAACATTAACGCCATAAATCCTACAGGATTGTATTTAATAGCCATATAATTCTTTTCGGCATGCACATTATGGACAGAAACTCTTTGAACAGGTATTCTTTTCTCATGCATTTCCATAAAAATCATAATTATGACCATCACAAAAGAAATAGCTAGAGGAATCATTAACGCTTCAAGAGAAGATTTCACTAATATTCCAACTAAAGTTTCTGTCATATTCACAATAATAATTGGCGCAAATCCACCCACACCATACTTTTGATTTTTCATTAATAAATATTGTGCAATACTTGCCCCGGCCATTAATTCAAATATAACCACTAAAATACTCATTAAATCTCGATTTATATACTTAAGATCCACTGCATAAAAAATAGATTGAACCAACGCAACAATAAAAGTAATGGACGTAATCCAATAATTCATTGCCTTAGGTGACGTACGAGCCTTTGCCTCTTTTGAGCGCATCGCAAATAAAATCATTACAATTAAACTTGCCGTAATATAAGGCGAAATACCCAAACTCATAACATAACATTGTTTATTTGAACCATTTACTGCAAGGGATAATACAGCACCTAGATCCAAACTTAAATTATCATAAGCACTCATATCAATTCCGTTCAATGGAATTCTATGACAAACAAAATAAATTAAAATAATAACAATTGAAAAAAGACATCGATTTCTAACTAAATGCGTCTTTTCCTTCATAAACACCACTCCTAAAAAAATAACAGTAACTAAAAGTTAGTTACTGTTATTTTATCATTATTTCATCTTTTTATCTTTAGATTCTTCTTTTTCCTTCTCTTTTTCTTCTTTACGACGCTTACGAGTCTCATTCGAAGAAATTAAAGCACCAATAATTGGAATCCAAGACCACCATACTCTATGAGCAACATCCAATGTTGACTTAGGCATCTTTTCTTTTTCGATTGATTCTTCCTTAGCCTTAGGAGTTACATCATCCTCTACAACCTCTTCCTCACTAACTCTTGGAGCTACTTGTAAAGGAGCACGAGTATCAACTACAACCTGACGATAAGCAATTCCGCCACCTGCAGTACTTGTAGTAACACTTGTTGCGTAGCTTTCTGATGTAGAAGCACTTTCACTGCTTGATGCAGATTCACTACTACTCAATGATTCAAATGTACTTGTAGACTCACTGTCACTCAATGAAGCTGATGTGCTTTCTGATTCAGAAGTACTTAGAGATTCAGATTCACTTGCAGATGCTAATGTACTTTCACTTGTACTAACTGATTCAGAAGTAGATTCATTCTCACTTGCTGATATACTTGTTGATTGACTGTCACTTACAGAAGTAGAAGTGCTTTGACTTGAGCTTACTGAAGTACTTGTTGATTGGCTGTCACTTACACTTGTTGAAGTGCTTTGGCTTGAGCTTACTGAAGTGCTTGTTGATTGTGATCCACTGATTGATTGACTGTTACTAATTGAAGTAGAATCGCTCTGGCTCACTGAAGTTGAAGTAGACTGACTTGCACTAATAGATTGACTGTTACTAATTGAAGTAGAGTCGCTCTGGCTTACAGAAGTTGAAGTACTTTGGCTAGCACTGATAGATTGACTATTACTGATTGAAGTCGAATCACTTTGGCTTACAGAAGTTGAAGTTGATTGTGATCCACTGATTGAAGTAGAGTCACTCTGGCTTACTGAAGTACTTGTTGATTGACTTGCGCTAATAGACTGACTATTGCTGATTGAAGTCGAATCACTTTGACTTACTGAAGTTGAAGTACTTTGGCTTGTGGCAATTTCTGTACTTTCTAATAACGAATGACTATTGCTTCTTGATGCTATATCAGAATTTTCTAATGAAAGACTTGTTGATTTTGAAATACTATCAGAAGTAATTGAATTAGATTTACTAGTTGATAAACTTAAGTTTTCACTCTTGGATTGACTATTTTTTATAGAATCACTCTTGTGTCTACTTTGTTTTTCAGACACACTCGTAAATTCACTTCTTTGTTTATCGTACTTTGTTTGTTGCTTTTCAAAATCTTTAATAGAGAAATATGATTTACCTTTAATAGTCGTACTGCTACTTGCATCAATATTTAAATCATCCTCTACTTCTCCAAAGTATGGGAATACATGTTCCCCATTCTTTTGTGTCTTTACAGTAAATGTATAAGTTTTACCTTTATATTCAAATGTTATTTCACTTCCATTTTCAGACTTAATATCACCTTTACTAAAAGATTCTATTTCTTTGAAATTAGGAACATATTTCGAATTCCAATAAGATCCTATATTAGATTCTTTCTCTGAAAAAAATGCATGAATTTTCCCGTTTGCATCTTCATAATAATAAAACTTCTTTTCACGATCTTCCCAATTATTACCACTATAAATTGGTGCTTTTTCAATAACTACAATTTGAACTACATCTAATGGATCTACTTCATTATATTGAACAAATTCGTATTTAACATTACCGTAGACATCTTTTTTCTCTTTTACCGCAACCCAGTCAAAATAACCCGTGTATTCTTTATTATCTGCTGTCTGATATTTCACAAAAAAGTTATTTCTTTTATAATTATCCTCTCCTGTATAGTTACCATTATTATCATATTTTAAACCACTATTATTGTATTGATCACTTATCTCCGTAACCTCACCAACGCCATACTTCTGGTAGAAATTATATTTTGCTAATAGTTTTGCCAAATCATCAGCCTTTTTACGGTAATCATCCCCTAAATTCTGTTTATTCAAAATTGCCCTCTGTCGAATTTCCTCTAATTCTTGTTTGGCAGTATTGATTTGTCTAATTAATTTTTCTAATGTTTCATTCTTTTGAGATTCAAAAGATTCAGAAGCACTTGTAAATTCTTTTGATAAACTTTCAGATTCACTTGTATAAGTAGAAGTTTCTGTAGATGTACTCAAAGATGTACTTGTTGAAAGACTTTCAGATTCAGATTTAAAATCTTCTGTACTAGTGCTTGTTGAAAGAGATTCAGATACCATTTCACTTTCAGCTTCACTTCCAGAAATACTTTCACTAGAAATTTGTGATCCAACTTCTGAAATAGATCCTGATACAGAACCAGATACGGATAAAGATGCAGCTTCTTGTTCAGCACCATTTTCACTAACCGCTTTTTCATTTCCTGTCTCATCAACAGTCATGATATTTTGTTCATTATTAAAGAATCTTGGTGCACGTTTAACAAATGCTTTTTGATTTGCAGTATTACCTTCAACTGCAGAAGTTGCAGCAGATGCTTCACTTTCAAAACTACTAGTTTCTGATTTAGCTTGAGATAAAGATTCTGTTGTTGATTCAGAAACAGATTGAGATTCAATAATTTGTTCTTCTGAATGAATAACACCTTGTTCATTTTCAGCAGCATAAACGGCGTTGTTGCCCGCAAAAATAGTTCCGCCACCAACAACAGCACCAGCAGCAGCCATCCCCTTTAAAAGATTGTTCGATTTTTTTCTTCTTATATTCTTTTTCTTTTTCGACATTCTACTCATTCCTTCCCAAAAAACTTTTATATTTCTATATAGCCCATAAATTAGAAATAAAAAAATCAAGCAGAGCACACGAAAAGATGTACTCTTCCCTTACTAGGTTTAATAGTAAACGGAAAGCTTGATTTATTCAAGTGAAAAACACGATTTCTAACCAATTCTTTTTAAATAAATCTACATTTGTTAATATGCATGAACATATATTAAAATAAGCATATAAATAATATAACCAGTATGCTAACCAGAGTTATATTTAGATAAACTCATCTAATCCAAAGCCATGATTGTATCTACAAATAATTTCTTAGTAAAATAGCCATTATTTATTAAATATTGTACATGTTTTAGATTCGAAACCATCTGATTATAATTATCTTCTGTACAATTTTGAATCATCTCATTAGCCTCTTCTAGACTTGAGACTACAAATCCAATTCCTTTTTCTTTCACAAAATCTGCATTTGATAAATAATCAGGAACTATAACTGGAATACCTGCTGATAAATAGGAAGCTAACTTATACGAACAATTCATCTTATAATATACTTTTTCATCTTTTGGATCTTCTTGATTACCCCAAACCAATCCAAAACCACCCTTAGATAATTCCAGTAACAATTCTGTTTTATTTAACCATCCACCAAAATGCACTTTAGAATAATCATAATCTGAATTATGATTACCAAAGGCATGAAGAGGTGTATCATATTGCCAATTCTGGAAAAAAGGAAATCTTGAAACATCCCCTAAAAAATAGAGTTTTCTTTCAAAAGAAGGTGTGTGTAAATCCATATGCACATTAAAATCCCACATCTTCTGTACTACATATTTCTTAACAGTTAACCCTTCTTCTACAAGTCTTTGATACATTCTTTCAGAAGGAACAATGACCAATTCTGCTTTATTGTACATATCAATAAAATAAGGCATTAAAAAATAATTATTTTCAAATTGAATTGGAGGAACATCCTGAATAAAAAATACTACTTTTCCTCCATACGCCTTAATTCTATCAACTAAACCATTATCCCAATCCACTATATTCCATGTAGGTGATTGAAAAATAACGACATCTCCAGGCGTAACTCTAGCTATTATCCCATCATATCGCGAAGATAATTCATTTTTTGGTTCTTTATCGTAAGAATATACAAACAAACCAATTTCGCTATCGCATAAATCTTTTAAAATATCCACCACTTCATGTTGCGATAATTGAACCACGCTTCTTGGGCTAAACCCATAAACATTTGTCACATGTATTCTCATAAACATCCTCCGATTTTCTAACTATAATACATATCCACCTTGTACATACGAAAGTAAACATCTAACATCAAAGAAATCAACATTATAATCCAATCCTATTGATTCCAAATTTTGAAATGCTTTTCCACCATCTATTACCGTATCTACGATGATAGTAAATAAATGTCCCTCATTTGTGTCTATTATATTCTTAACAGCTTCAAAATCTTCTGCCACATGAATCGTATGAAACAAAGGTTTTACTTGATTAATTAAACGAATATTACTTCCATAATATATATTTATATTGTTCACATCTGAAACACGTGTAAATAGTTTCTCAAAAATTTCTATTTGAAAATCCACCTTATAAATTGAACGATTCAAAAAATCAAATGGGTCATTGGACCAAGGCGTATTCAACAATGTTTTATAATACAAATAATCCATTTCTGTCTGACTATTTACAGTACATAATGTTCCAACATAATGATACACCTTATTTTTTAATTCTCTTTCATCCGCATGACGTATACTTTCCGCAAAATAATTCCAATTCTCATCAATCAACAAAGTATCATCTTTGTAAATCACATTCAACGCATCTTGATCCGGTAAATCTGATTCTGGATGTTCTTTCAAATATTCAATTGTTTGCGTATGCAAATCGCCTTTTTTTCGAATATTTTCTAAGTTCATATATAAAACACCCGAATTAAAATATTTAGATTTTTCAATCACTTTACCTCTAGTGGGATATGTCCAAATATAGCCTTTTTTCACATTCAAATCCGGCACGGCAGCCAAACAATAATCATTAATATCTATATCCCATAATTCTTGAATATCTCTATTGAACAATAAATCGGCATCTAAATAAATAATTCGATTCAAATCACTAAGAATTTTTGGCAACATTACTCTAAACATAGCTCCAACCGTATAATTTCCCATTTGAGCATTATATTCTTCAAACAAATCATCTGATAACGAATAAAACTTAATACGATCATCAAACTTTTCAACAATCTCAATCAATTTAATTTTATTCACATTACTCAAAGTAGAATCATGTAGTATATGGAAACAAACCTTTGAATTTGTATGTTCCAATATAGACTGAATTGTCACGCCAACCCAAGACGTATAATCCCCTGTTTTATCATACAAGCCAAATCCCACTTGTATTTCATTTTCAATGACACGATTACGCATACAAAGTAATGTATTCTCAACAAAGCATAAACGCTCAATAGCATCCATCAAACACTTCTTTGTATGACCATAATTTGAATCTAAAAATACACTACAAAAACCACGATTCTTAAGAAAATGGTAATTCACATTTTTATTTACAATGATAGAATCTGCTTTTTTTAAAAGATTTAAATAACTAGAATCCAAACACTCACCATGCATATAAATAATTAATTTTGTACGATACGCCAAGATTTTTGCCAACAATAAACTATCATATTTATACCCATTTGATGTTGGTAACTGTAATACAACTATATCACCAAATCCCAAAGCCGAAATTATTCCATCCAAGCGCTTTGACAATTCTACATCACTATCACTATCAACAGGATATGTATAGATTCCCATTTCATAGGCCCCTAATTCAATACCAACCTTAGAAATTTTTGTCTGAGCATCCAACAATTCTTTAGAAGCATTAAATCCATTAATATTAGATATGTGTAACTTCATAATAACCCCCTACATAAAACCACCATCATTAACCGAAAAGAATCTCGCGACGACAAAGAAATCTTTTCCATTTTTAAAGCCTAGCTCTTCTAAATTTTGTATTGCCCTACAATCATCTGATTCCCAATTGACAAAAATAATGATTGGATCCTTTTCATCCTTCAATACAAATAAATCTTTACATGGTAAAATATCAGATTCCATATTTTTCGCATATTCTAATACTCGATAATCTCCACCTTTTAAATGAATTCTCTGATAAAGTGTTTTTAAAAGCTCATTCTCTTCTCCATAAAAAATATGTTTAACGTCTGGATTACTTAACAATTGAAGCATATTTTGATACTGATACACTCTATCATTCATTCTATCAAAGCATTGTTCAAATTGATGATTCATTTCATAATCTATCCATGGAGTTCTGCAAATTGTTCTAAAATACTCTAAATCAATTTGACTATGCGAATATAGCATTAGCAAAGCAGCCGCATAATGAAAAATAGCTTTATCTAACTTTTCAACATTATCTTTTCTATGCATAAAAACAAATTGATTCCAACTACCATCCAAATATAAAACTTTATTATGAAATATAACATTTAAAGCATCTTGATCGGGTAATCCAGCTTCTGGATTTTCAACCAGAAAATCCACAACTAATTTTTTTAAATTTCCAAATTCACGAAGCTTTTTAAGATTCATATAAAGTACACCAGCATTAAAATAAGATTCTTTTTTTATTCCAGAATATTTATTTAAGATCTTAGGATAATTATGGATATCCACACCTTCATCTGCAACTCCAGCTAAACAATATTCACATATATCAACATCCCATAATTCTTTTATATCTCGATTCACAAATAAATCGGCGTCCAAGTAAATAATGCGATTTAAATTCGGCAACAATTCCGGTAACGAACACCTAAACATTGTCCCAATTGTAAAACGACTCATCTGATTTTTTACGACAGAAAAATCATTCTCATCTATTTTATGAAATTCAATTATTGAAGATCCACTTCGCGCCACCTTTTCTAACTTATACTTATTATCAATGCTTAAAGTCTCATCATGCAAAATATGGAAACAAATTCTAGAATCCGTATGCTCAAGTATAGACTGCATTACAGTACCAACCCAAACACTATAATGACCATCCTTATCATGTAGTCCAAATCCTATATGAATGATGTCCTCATCCTGTTCATTTAATACAGATTCTTCTAATTGATCTTGTGCATCTATTAAATACTTCTTGATATAAAAATCTGAAGATAAAATATTTGATGAATTTGAAATCATTGAAAATTCGTAGTTAATATTCTTCTTATAGAAAACATTGGAATAATTATGTTCCTTTAAATAAGCATGTACCTCATTATTTGTAGGCATGATCAAATCAACAGCATTTAATACATACTCATATTCAATTGTTTGATGTAAAAGAATACAAACCTTTGTATTATAAGCCTTAATTTTATTGATAAGTAAATTATCATAATGTTCACCATTACCAGTAGGCAATTGTACAAACACCAAATCATTAAATTGAAGGGATGAAATGATTCCATCTATTCTTTTCAACAATTCATTCTCCGTATCTGTACTCACATCAAAATTAAAGATGCCCATCTCTTTAAATCCCAACGCATGAGCTGCATCCGCATAAAGATTTTGTTTCTTTCTTAAATTTTGATCATGTATAAACCCATAAATATTCGTTATATGTACATTCATTACCCTTTTATCCCTCTATAAAAAATGGACATGTCCTCAACACATCCATTCTATCACACTATTCAATTAAGGTGACTCCCACTTTCCAGATCTGATTCAAGAAACTAAGATTCAACGTAGCCAAACGATTATGCTTATCATACTTCACAATATAATCATCCATATTTTTTAGTGGACCTTGAGTCACATGAATCTTATTATTCACTAATTCACCATACGACATTCTTAGAACCTTTTCATCATCCAACAACATATTCAAAATACGAATCTCCTCATCCGTTAAAGCTGAAACTTCCTCTTCATATTTCAATTCATGAATAAAAACACTCTGCAAAGGAAACTTTTTAAAGATCGCATCCACTTCAACTTGAGAAAGTTTACTCACCACAAATACATACCCACCAAATAAAGCTCTTTGTTGAATCTGTTTTGAAACTCTATGATAAAATTCCATCTTCGGACTAAAAGCGTAAATACCATCATTCTCATTCAAATATTTACATACCTCTTCTTCCTTAGAACGAATGGTCAATAACACATACCAATGTTCATTATTCATACGTAAAACCCTTTCAATACATACAAAAATTATAAAATGGTTAATTCATTGTGTCAAATCCATTAAAAAGGCAAATCAATCTCTGGTTCTTCCTCCTCTTTATCCACTTCTTCTTCAAAAGTCGGTAAGTTATCTAAATCCAATTCATCCAATCTATTGTAATCAAAAAAAGGCTCTTCCATGATTGGATCCCAATTCATACAATAGCTATACACATAATTTACTTGTGCATCCGTTAAACCACTTAGTAATTCATCAAACTCTTCTTCCTCACGCAATTGGTACAACCACTGTAAATCATACGCACTATGACCTGCATCTACCCACATATGAAGTCTTTCCTTCTCTTTCTTTGTGAGTTTATTTTCTTTTTCAAATTTTCTTAATTCATTCTTACGAATTCTATATTTACTCTTCTTTTTCATACACCAAAAAAATAAGGGTACACATACGCATACCCTAATATCTCCTATAAACTTTTTAATTCTTCTGTAATCGCATTGATTGCTTCATCAACCTTGGAAGCATCCTTACCACCGGCTTGAGCCATATCTGGCTTTCCACCACCATTACCAGAACAGATTTGAGCCGCTTTCTTAACCAATTGACCCGCATGTACACCAGCCTTTACAGCCTCTTTACCTGCACCAGACACAAAGACAACCTTTTCACCATTTGTATTCACAAAGAATACAACCATCTTGTCATCATTAGCCTTTAAGTTAGAAACAATATCCTTTAATGCACCTGCATCCATGCCAGAAACAGACTTGATCAATACATTGACTTTTCCAAAATTTTTAGCTTCTAAAGCCCACTCTTTAGACTTCAAAGTAAAGATTTGGTTTTTCAAGTTATCAATTTCCTTTTGCATATCATGCATCGTCTTATATGCAGCCTCAACCTTTGTATCAATATTCTTAATACCCTTTTGTTTTGCACTATCCGCAATATTTTCTAACATTGCATGTTCAGACGCAAAATCTTGGTAAGCCGCAAACTTAGTCTTAGCCGTAATACGACGAGAATCTGAACCAATACTTTCCTCACTAATGATCTTGCATAAACCAATCTGAGCTGTATTTTCTACATGACATCCTGCACAGAATTCTTTCGATACATCCCCCATTGTTACAACACGAACTGTATCTCCATACTTTTCATCAAATAATGCCGTTGCACCAGACTTTTTAGCCTCTTCAATCGGCATAACCTCTTTAATAACTGGATAAGCCGCACTAATATATTCATTCACAATACGTTCAACTTCAGCCAATTGTTCAGCAGTAACCTTTTCATAATGATTAAAGTCAAAACGCAAATATTCTGGACAGTTGAAAGATCCAGCCTGGTGAATATGATCCCCCAATACTTTAACTAAAGCCGACTGCAATAAGTGTGTACAAGAATGGTTCGCTGTAGTTGCCAAACGATCTTTGACATTCACTTCACCATGTAAAGACATACCCTTTTCTAATACACCACCATTGATTTTAACTGTGTGGATATGTTGTTTATTACGCGTCTTTTGAACATCTAATACTTCAACATCTACACCATCCGCACTAAATGTACCTTTATCGGCAACCTGTCCACCACTTTCGGCATAGAAACAAGTCTTATCTAAAATGATCATTCCTTCATCTTCTAAAGAATTCACCATTTTACCTTCTACATTAAATAACGCAATGATTTTACCATCACAAGACAAGTGATCATAACCAATAAACTCACTAGGCTCATTGAAGTTCATCAACTCTTCATTTTGAGACGCAAAAGAATCCTTTACATTACGCGCATTACGAGCACGCTCTTTTTGTTTATTCATTTGAGCATCAAAATCTTCATGACTCACTGTAATTCCACTTTCTTCCGCAATTTCTTGTGTTAATTCAAATGGGAATCCATATGTATCATACAATTTGAAGACAACTTCACCACTAAGCTTTCCATCTTTAGCCTTGCTGATCTCTTCGTCTAGTAATGCTTGACCAACCTTTAAAGTCTTCTTGAAAGTTTCTTCTTCCACCTTAATCAATTTTTGGTTGAATTCAACATGCTCTTGTAAGTAAGGATAGAAATCTTTCATTAAATCCGCAACAACAGGAACTAATTTATATAAGAATGGTTCATCCAAACCTAATTTTAAACCATAACGAACAGCACGACGAAGTACACGACGAAGTACATAACCGCGACCACTATTTGAGAAGTTAGCTCCATCGCTTAATGCGAAAGTCACTGTACGAACGTGGTCCGCAATAACACGATATGCCATCTTATATTCCCCTTCATAAGGATGTTTAGCCATTGCTTCAGTCGCATGAATAATAGGCAAGAATAAATCAGTATCGAAGTTTGTTTCACCATCCTGAACTAAGGCAACTAAACGCTCAAGACCCATACCTGTATCAATATTCTTCTGAGGAAGTTCCTTATAATCTTTACGATCAATACTTGGATCACAATCATATTGAGAGAATACAACATTCCATACTTCTACATAACGATCATTTTCCATTTCATCAAAGAATAATTTTTCTCCTAATCCTTCAGGATCATATTTTTCTCCACGATCAAAGAAAATTTCACTGTCCGGTCCACCAGGTCCCTTACCAATTTCCCAGAAGTTATCATCTGTCTTTAAGATATGACTTGGATCTACGCCACAAATTGTAGTCCAAACTTCATAAGCACGTGCATCATCTGTATATACAGACACATACAATCTGTCCTTATCAATACCCATCCATTCTTCGCTTGTTAAAAATTCCCATGCGAACTGGATAGCTTCATCTTTGAAATAATCTCCAATTGAGAAGTTACCCAACATTTCAAAGAATGTGTGGTGACGAGCTGTACGCCCAACATTTTCAATATCATTTGTACGAATTGATTTCTGTGCATTCGCAATACGATTTGAAGCTGGTTTTTCACTACCATCAAAATATTTTTTCAAAGCCGCAACACCCGCATTGATCCATAATAAAGTTGGGTCATTGTGCGGAATCAAACTTGCGCCCGGCTCAATCATATGTCCCTTTGATTTAAAATAATCCAAGAACATCTGACGAATCTGATTACCAGTTAATTGTTTCATCTTTCTTTCCTCCAATAAAAAAACGCTCCTATTTCTAGGAACGTATAATTACGCGGTACCATCCTAGTTCATTTTCCAAAATAGAAAATGCCCTCAATTCACTCGTTAACGCCGACTACGTTTCAACTCCAAAGTAGCTTCAAAAATAAATTTCTGAAAGGCTTTCACCAAACGCCCTCTCTCTAGACAAGAAAATTACTTTCTACTTATCTTCTTCACTGTCGAATCGCTAAAATTTTAACACTCTTTCACCAATTCTGCAAGACGAATCACACCATCTTTCATCAATTCTTTATCCATACTCGCAAAAGATAAACCTATCCCACTACTTGAATAACTAACACCCATCCAATTGGATTCACACAAAGACTTGAACTTTTCCATATCCACATCCAACTTGATCCAATACGCCATATACGTTTCATCCAATATATAAGAAACACAAAGATACGTATCCAATAACTTCTTTAAATACAAATGCTTCTCTCTATATTCACGCACCAATTTTCTCAAATGCTTCTGCAAATACCCATCCACAATATACTGACTAAAAGCCACCTGCTCCAATTTACTTGCCGTAGGACCAAAGAAAGAAGCACAATACTTCTTTGTATATTCCTCATTTAAGATCATATATCCAATACGAAGGCTAGGAAGTAAAAGTCTTGAAAAAGAAGAAAAATAGATCACATGATTCGACATCGAACATAAACTCGTCTTAATTTTAGAAGCATACACAAGCTCCCCATTATAGTCATCTTCTAAAATCAATATATGACTTAGCCCAACCAACTCTTTTCTCAACTTTTCAGACATAGACTGACGATTCTTACTAAAACAAGTTGTATTCACATACACAACATCCACACACTTCGTTTGAATATCTTCAATAAAATGATCTGGATCTAAATATTTCACAGAAAAGCCATAACTTAAAAATACTTGTTTAGCTTGTTCATCCACCAAAGTTGACAAGCCAATCACCTTTTTTTTATCCAACATCCCACAAAATATATACAACAAAGACTGATAGTTAGAACCAATCACCATCTGCTCAGGAAAACACAATATATTTCGATTTTGATATACATACTTACACAAAGCCTGTCTTAAACCATACTCCCCTTGGGCTAAACCATAACTTGACATTAACTTCTTATCATTCAATACATCCTTTATATATCGTTTCCAAATTGATGTCTCAAATGAATCAATCGAAACCGATTGGATTCGAAAATCATAATCATATTCCTTTTCTTTGTGACTTGAAGAATAATCCAAGATTTCATGATGCAATAAAACCCTTTCCGGATTCATACTCACAACATACCCAACCTTTTCCTTACTTGAAATAAACCCATCTAAAACAAGCTTATTATAAGCTAGCTCCACCGTTGTCTTAGACACATTCATCTTCTTGACACATTCACGAATCGAATCGACACGATCCCCATATTTTAAGATTCCAGAAAGAATCGACTCCCTATATGTATTATAAATCACTTCATATTTCTTCATCATCTGTCCCCTATTTATTTTTTATAATTGTATATTTTTTTAAATACAGAAACAAGTATAATAGTCATTAAGTTGTAAGAAAGAAGGAAATGATCATGAAAAATAAACAAACCTATGAAATCGTATTAACAGGACTTGGCATGGCACTAGTCTTTGTGGCAACCATGTTTATCAAAGTTCCAAACGCACTCGATGGATATTTCAATTTAGGCGATGGATTCATCCTATTATTCGCAAGCTTTTTAAATCCATTTGAAAGTTTCTTAATTGGAGGACTAGGAAGTGCATTAGCCGATGTAGCCGGAGGATATGGACACTACTTCTTCTTTACCCTAGTCATTAAAGGACTTGAAGGAATTGTCGTATCTCTACTGATGAAAAATTACTCGAAACCGAAACAAATCTCAAGCTACGTATTAGGATCTGTCATTATGGTCTTTGGATACTTCATCGCCAAATATATGTTGAAAGGAAGCTGGATCGTTGCCGCTAGTGAAATTCCAGCTAACATTGTACAAGGTGTAGCTGGTATTGTGATTGCACTAGTCGCCTATCCAATGGTTAAAAAAATCGTGCAAGATAAGTTAAACTAAAGCCTGGAAATTCCAGGTTTTTTTATTTCCAAATAAAAAAAGGATATGCTCAACACATACCCTAATATCTATGCTTCTACATTCAAATATTTTAAGCCTCCATATTTTACTTGAAACTTATAAACATTACACTTCAATTGAAGCCATTCCATATCCGTAATCGCATTCTTTCCAATACATTCTATAATCAAATCTTCAGAGGCCTTTAAACAATCCAATGTCTGCATCCATTTATTATAATTTTTACTATTTGGTTCAACCGCCATGTCTATGAGCTCATCATACTTCACATTAATAGCCTTATAAATCACTCGAATATTGTCAATCGTAGGCTTTTCAATCGTGTCAATATAATCAAAAATTCTCATAATAAATCATCCCTTCATTTTTTTATGGTTTTATAATACACCTCGAAAAAACGTTTGTATAGAAAAACACCCAAATAAATGCAATATTATATAGCTAAAAAAGCGGTTTCTTTAAGAAAATAACTAAAATTTTACGATATTAAAACAATTGCTTTTTTGCGGTATTAACCATATAATGCATATGCAAAAAGAAGCTTTTAAAAGCTTGGGCTGGTCGAAAGACCCGGGTCCACATAGTAGCGGGTAAGACACCCGCCATTTTTTTTAGAAAGTTGAGGAAGCATGAAAGAGTTAAGCGTTTTTGTTGACGAATCTAAAGATTTTTATGTGTATTTCTTTGGCTTTGCTCGTATTTTTCACGGTTTCATTATTAATTGCTGTAATATCAATATTAATTGTCATCGCAAACTTACAAAAACCAATCGAAAGAATGTACATTATTGATGTTTTCTATGTACATTTTTATTATAATTAATGTACAGGAGGAAAGCACTATGAAAGTCAATACTACAGAATTAAGAAGACATCTTAGTGATTATTTAGCTATGGCAAACAAAGAAGAAATTATTATTACAAATAAAGGAATAGAGATTGCACGTATTATTTCTCCAAAGCAGGCAAAGAAAAGCTCATTAAATAATTTGGTTGGTACATTGCCTTCATTAACTGACGAAGAGATTGAAGATATAAAAAATGAAAGGATTTCTAAGCAATGAAGATATTAGTTGATACAAATGTGATTATAGATATTCTATGTAAAAGAGAGCCGTTTTTTGAAGATTCATATAACTCACTAAATAAGTGTATTGATAATCATACTATTATTGAACTAACACACTCTGGCGAGTGTGGGCTTTTTTTAATATAGCCTAGTTC
>OGES01001701.1_pt1 | contig 16666 bp, 10 predicted proteins | sample 1570711 | NCBI WGS metagenome assembly OGES01 (sample SAMEA2582133, study PRJEB24529) | metagenome | biome: Human gut stool | place: China | collected 2011 | reverse complement strand
AAATACACGCGAGATAATAACAACTGAACGAAAGGCAAAGACATCCGATTATTTTTCCTTACCTGTTCAGCCTTAGGCAACGTTTTAAACAAACGTTCCGCCTCCAATAAATCCTAAACTACACGATCATACACTTCTTTCACCGTATTTCTCGGAAGTCCACCGGCTAACAACTCCGAACTTAATTTCAAAGGAACCCCTAAAGCATCCTTATCAACCGAATAAGGTTTACCGTAAAGATTGACCAAATGAAAATAAAAATAAGACCGCAAAGCTAAAGCTTGCGCTTTCACATCATTTTTCTGTAATTCAGATCCCTGCACATCATTCAGATAATCCAACACCGCATTACACCCAACAATCTTATTGTACACGATTCCGTATATGTTATAACCGTTCAAAGAATTTATCATATCCCCCGACCACGTGTAGGCCAATTGAACCTGATAGAGTCTTGGTTCATCACCCTCTTTATACCCCGTAAGTTTTGGACGCATAGTCACATCATCGTCAAACAAGCCCAAAATGGAAATAGTCGATCCATCTCCAGGCCCCATATACGACTCTCCTAACAGCAACTCCTCTAATGATTTCACTAATTTAGGAACATATTCACTCTGTGATTTCGGCTCTAGAAATTCCTGGCACGAGAACAAGAATAACGTGGATGCCAATACACCATATTTTAACCATTTATTCATAATCACTCAATTTAAAAACCAACATTTAAGCCTACAGAATAAGTTTTAGGTTGTACACTATCCCCTAACTCCGGATCAAATCCGTCAAACTTTTTACTTGCAATAACAAATAGATTATTCACAATAAAATTCAATGATAAACTCTTCACCCCAATTTGGCTACACCACTTTTCGTTCATATTCCAAGTCAACGACATTTGCTGGCAACGCAAGAAAGAAGCATCAACTACTCTTGCGTCAGACATATCCCACATATAATACATACTTTGACTTTCTCCAAACGGCAAGTCAAGGAACTCTTCCACGCGACCGTTATAGATAACAGGAATATCCGTGAATAATTCATCGCCCGGCTTTTTCCAGCGATTTATTAATTCCTTACTTAAATTTCTGTCGGAAGAAGGAATTTTTGACGTTGAGAAAAGACTAGGTAATCTTTTTTTAGCACCTAACAAAAGAGAGAAGTTCGCTCCAAATGTCAGATCTTTCCATCTCAAACGAGTGGTTAACCCTCCCGTAAAATCCGGTTCCGATTTCCCGGAATAAACAAGATAATCCGTTATTTCGTCAATATCTGTAGATAAGATCAATTCCCCTTGATCATCTCTTTTGAAAGATCCATCTTCGTTTGTTTGGTAAATCCCGTTAAATTCGGGTAATCCCGTGTCATGATTCAAACCTTTAAAAGAGAAAGACCAGAAACTGGACAAGTCATAACCTTCTTTCAAAACTTTCGTTGCAGAGCCTTCCAAGAAATCTCTTAATCCGATAACATCTATCGAGCGAGTTTTAGCCTCATTCCAATTTTTAGATGAATTCAAACCGATCGTCCAAGCCCAATCTTTCGTACGAATCGGAGTAATATTCAAAGAGTACTCCACTCCCGAGTTTGTAATCCGTCCCCCGTTTATCTCCATGGAGGGCCGCCCGTTTTCCAAAGCAATATCCTGACTTACCAAATTATTGGATTTCTTCGTATAATACTCGAAATTCATCGTGATCCATTGCAACAATTGCAAATCAAGTCCGAAATTCCATGACTTCGTACGCTCCCAAGTTAATTTAGGATTGGGAAGACGGGAAATCAATGACATATAATCCCCGTAAAAGTTTTTCACTCCCGCTTGGGACAATATCAAATCGGGACTAATGGAATTTACCGCATTACCTTGTATACCGTAAGAAGCCCGTAAAGTCAATTGATTTAATACCTTATTCCAATTATGCAACCACGGTTCCTGGGCAACATTCCAAGACAACCCGAAAGAATAAGTCGGATCGAAACGTTTATTTTGGTCTTGCCCAAAACGATTAGATGCATCATTCCGCAAACTGGCATTTAACACATACCGATTTTTAAAAGAATAGGCCAATGTTGCAAAAACAGAAAACTGATTGGCAGTCTGCGTGGTTCGCATCCAACCGCCTTCTTTATAAAGTTTTTCAAACACACCCAAATTTCCGTAACCAACAACTCCTCCATTGACAGGCACCAAATCTTTCAATGGAGTAGGTTCCACCACCACTTCTCCTCTTTCACGCACGTAACCAAAAGTCGTGTTTCCCCGATCTTTCGTTTTCGAAGATATAACCTCGGTTCCCACCAACAAATTAATCCGATGATCCTCTTTAAAAGTTTTTTGAATCGTCACTTTATTTTGAATATTCCAACTGGTCAAATCAGAGCTGGAATTAAACAACTCTCCACCATACGGTAAATAGGCCGCCTTATACAAATCCGAACCAAACTCTTCCGTCCCGAAATCATATCCTCTATATAGACTTGCCACGTAATATGTCTGCTCTCCGGCATATGATTCAGACAATCTATTCGTGGTATTAATACCACCAACGAACTCATATTTCAACCAAGGCAACACATTCCAAGCGAGATTTAAAGTACCGTTAACACGAGAAGTCTTATTTTCGGAATAGCTATGATCCATTTCATTCAAAATATTATAGCCTAAAATCACATCTTTCCCGTTCAACTCGTAATGGCTTCTCTTGGGTTGGAATAGCAAGTTCCCATTTTCATCATACGCAGGAACCGCCCGACTCGTGTTTAAAGCATAATCCATAGGATTAACATCTGCAGCATAACCGTCTGTCTCCTCGATGGTACCCACTACACTCAAATCAGCATACAATTTGGGATGCAATTGAATACCGACATTGACACGTCCGCTCATATTTTTAGCATCATTACCCACTTCAATACCGGCTTGGTCACTATAAGCAATAGAAGCATTGTAAACCACTTTATCAGAACCTCCCGACACGCTAATATTATGAGAATGGCTAAAAGAATTGCGAGTCAATAATTTCAACCAATCCGTATTCGTGTTTGCCAAACGTTGCACAGCAACTTCTGCCTCCGACATAGTGAGCTGTTTATCATACAACATCTGCATGATTCCTTCATAAGAATACAAAGAAGCAACAGGCACCTCTTCATAAATAGCTCCGTCACTGAATGTTTCCCGGCTAAATTGAATACGCTCCTGAGAATTCATCAAATTAAATAAACCATAACGAGGACGGGCGCAAAAAGAAAACGTTCCACTGTAATTCACCGTTAAGCGATCCGTTTTACCTCTTTTAGTTGTAATCACAATAACCCCGTTTGCTGCTTTCGAACCATAAATTGCCGTGGCAGAAGCATCTTTCAACACGGTTATCGTTTCTATATCTGCAGGATTCAACCATGATATTTGATTTCCCAAAATATTTTTCAAATCATCCACCATCATATTACTCTGATCAATCGGGAGCGGATCCGGTTGAATGATTCCATCAACAACCCATAACGGATCCTGATTTCCTAAAATAGTTGAAGTTCCCCGAATCCGTATTTTAGGACTCGTCCCCACGCGGGAGCTCGAATTCATCACCATCATACCCGCAACACGACCTTGCAACATCTGGTCAATAGAAGAATAAGCAGGCATCATCACATCCGAAGCCTTAATTGTCGTAACAGACCCCACCACGTCACTCTTCCGCATAGTTTGATATCCCGTAACCACAACCTCTTCCATCGCTTGTACATCCTCTTTCAAAACGACATCAATCACCTCTTGACCTGTATATTCTATTCGTTGGGGAACCATCCCGATAAAAGAATATACAATCCGCATCGGCCTACGTTCCGGAACGACAAGAACATAATGGCCTTCGTGATTGGTTGTTGTTCCAAGCTGCGTTCCCTCTATTAAAACAGTAACTCCCGGTAACGCCTCCTGATTTGAGTCTACAATCTTACCCCGGACAGTAACAACCTTCTTTTTTTCATCTTGAACATTAGACTTCTTTTTTGTTACAATCACAACAACATTATCTTCAATATAAAAATCTAGGGTAGTTTTTTCCAAGCATCTACTAAGAATCTCCCTAACATCACTCGAGGTTACCTCCACTGAAATTTTCCCCGCATCCCTCAACATCTGGTCATATACACAAACCTGTACCCCATTTTTTGCTTAATCTCGCTAAAAACCTCTTGCAAACTAACATCTTTCAATTTTAGTGTTGTTTGTTATCCCCGAGCAGTTACTGACATCGAGAAAAACATCAACAACGAGAAAAACATCGTCAACCTCATCATTGAAAACAAGCATTTGTTGACTCGTTGAATCACACCATTCTTTCTGATTTTCATAACTTCATATACTATATTAAACACTTTTATATGCTTTAACATTTATTCTACAAAAACTGTTCGCCCCTCTATTCTACATTGCACAACACCTATTTTATTCAGCAAATTCAAGATTTTATTAAAATCATTAAAACGTTTTGTATCAACAGAAAAACACTCATCCTCGGCAGCCTTATTCCTGAAAACAATTTGAATATCATACCACCGGGACAACTCTTCCATGATACGCTTTAACGGTGTTTCGATAAAATAAAAATCCCCTTCTTTCCAAGCAATACAAGGAGTCACATCCACATTTTTAACCGTTATCCCGTCTTTCCCCAAATGGATCACGGCTTGTTCATTTGGCTTCAAAATTGCCGTATCATTACTCTTTTTTACTTTTACACTACCTTCAACCAATGTCGTTGCACAAAGGGTTTCATCATAAGTCCGAATATTGAATTCCGTCCCAAGAACTTCCACAGAATAATCTTTCCCTAACTCCACGACAAAAGGTCGGTTTTTGTCCGGTTTTACATCAAAATACAATTCCCCCTTAGCATACACTTTCCGTTCCGCATCCGTAAAAGTGGTTGGGAAACGTAACACAGATTCCGCATTTAACCAAACCATCGTCCCATCCGGTAATACAATTTTATATTCCCCTCCCCGCGGCACTCTTAATTCACTATACTGAACTTCCTTATGGAATACACTATCTGTCTGGTAAGTCAATGTCCCCTCGTCATCAACAATTTGTCCCCCTTGCTCCAATTCCAACAATTGATTAGTATCTTTGCCCAACTCGATCATTTGCCCATCCGGCAAAAAAAGATGAGCCACGGAAGTTCCCGGTAGAACTTGTTGAAAAGTTGTTTTTCCCGTATGCTCTTGATCGTGATTGATCAATAAATACATAATACTTCCCAATAGAATCGGAATCAAAAAAGAAGCCACAATTGCCCAACGCTGAATCATCATACGACGCCGAACACCCGTCTTTTTCTTTAACGAACGCCAAGCTTCTTCTCGATTTCTATCCAAATTTCCCAAGTAACGAGATTGTTGTAATATATTTTTTTTATCACAAATCTCATCAAACCATTCACGATGGTCTCCTTCTTGCAACCACGCCTCAAGTTTTTCCCGCTCATCACAAGAAATCATCCCACGCAAATAACGATATATTAAAACGTCTATTTCATTATAATCACGCATCACAATATAATTTTACATCTAGAATGCACACCCCTGCCTTCAGGGTGACATCCATTCCTATTTTTTTATAATTTTATTTCCCAATAAAAAAGAATGTGGCTCTTTGAATAACAGAGATACTAATTTCTAAAGCTCTAAAAGGAACAACAACAGCCACTGTATTCCTTTTAATCGTTTGCGCAGTACTCGATAAGCTCGTAATTTTACAGTCTTTACCGTATTGACTGAAATATTCAATTCTTTTGCAATATCAATATTAGAAGACCCGTTTAAAGTCATGATAACAATATCTCTGCTTTTTTCCGATAAATCTTTTATTGCCTCATAAAGCATCGTATTTACCTCGTCTTCAAGAATATTCTTTTCCTCGTCCTCTAGCAGAATCCATCTTGCAATCTCCGATTCATTACGCTCCTTCACCTTTTGGTGTCGCAAATAAATCAAACAAGAATTTCGTACAGTCGTGTAAAGAAAACTTTTAATTGCCGGAATCGAGTAAAAGCGTTCCCGCGCTTCCCAAATATGTAAAAACGAATCTTGAACAAAATCTTCAACTATTGTCTCATCATCAATAATACGAAAAGCATAAGCCTTTAAAGGTAAATAAAAACGATTAAATACCTCTCTAAAAACGATCTCATTACCAGATCGAAACTTCTTTATAAAAACATCTCCAGATACAGACAAAACACTACTATAAAATACCCAAAAAACTCTTGAGTACAAATATAGCGTAATGATTTATTTTCTTCGAATTATTCTCAAAAAATTACTGCCCTCTCCAATCTCACTCCTTACAGGGAAAAATAGAGAGGGTAGTATTATGAAAGAATTAACGTTTCGACTTGATCACCAAATCGACACATTGCGCCGTAGTAAAAAACTTTCTAGCAAAGGCAAGTACATCCTTCGCCTTTATTTTATCAATAACAGCATCAAAATACATTGGAGCATCCATTTTCTTTCCTGTTTTATTATAAAATTGGAGATTCTCCATCCAAAAAACGATGGTGTTGCAAGCAAGCTCATCTGCCGACTTTTTCTCTTTTTTAATAGCAAGGATAAAATCTTCGACCTCTTCATCCGTCAAACCTTGCTTTAAAAACTCTTGAATCTGCTCATGGACCAACGCCCTCATCCGGGGACCTTCATCCAAAGAGGTGGCAAACCGGATAAACAACTCCTGTTGATAACGGGGTATCGAAGTTGCCTCTCCCAACACTTGCACGCTATACGCCGCCCCTTGAGTTCCCCGAAGTTCCTCTTGTAGACGATACTGAAAATACATCTTCAAAACACGCATACACAACTCTTCCAACGGTTTCGTCTTCAAATGATTCGCAAATTCGACACTGACCAAATACTTCTGATCTGGCATATTCACTTCCACCTCTTCCGTTATATTCCCTTCCCGATCATAACAATGCTCCACCACTTTTTCTTCCCGATACACAGAAGGAATTGCCCCCACGTATTTAGCTACCAATTCCCGGGTTTTTTCCCGTTCAATATCACCTACCAAATAAAAAGTAAAATCCGAAGCATCATGGAATCGATCCTTGTAAATTTGAAGCATCCGGTCATAATTCATCATGGAATAATAATCGGCATCCTTTTTCCAAAGACGAGGAGACTCTATCCTTCTAATCGAAGACAACATTGCGCTGATCGTATCATTTGTCGTTACGCTAGAATTTTCTTTATTCATTTGGCTAACGGCCACAAAACGATCAAAAAGCACACGATCAAAACGAGGATATTCCATTGCCAAATAAAATAATTGAAAAGCAATCTCTGCATCAACCGATACCCCAACGATACCAATACTCTCCGAACGTTCATCTAAAGACATATTCATATCAACTGAACGATCTTTCAGCAAGAATCCCAAGGTATTCATGTCATATTTATACAATCCTCCTTGTAAAAACAAAGCTGACAAAGCGTCTGCAGATGGCAAATCTTCTGCCTTTAGCACCGAACGTCCCCCGGGACTGCCTGCCAACATATTAAACATGCCTTTATTTCCGTCCGTGTATTTATAAAAGATCTTGGCACCATTATCCAACGTCCATTCTTCTGCATCCAACGCTTTTATAGTCTTTTCTTTTACAATCTTCCCCGGCTTAATCTCGAAATCGATCAACTCCACATTTTCCTCTATCTCTTCTTTTTTCTCCCTCACGACCAGTTTTTCCATATCAACAGAACGAGACGCTTGTATCATCTTTTCTATCTCTTGGGCATCTGGGAAAAGATGAGTTGAATCATTCCCCTGCATAAGAAACACCCAATTATCCCAGTTCTTATACCAACCGGAAATCCAATCTTGAAAATTCTTTGCTGACAAAGTATCGAGCACGGACAACGTGGCCGCCAATTTTTCATCCACAGTACACAAAGGCCTGCCTAACAAAAAATTGTCTTGGAAAATCTGGAGAAATACACTATTCGGCATACTCTCTTCTTGTCCCATGTTCGATTTCACCCCTTGCCGGTAATTCTCGATCAAAGGCTGCAAGACCTCATCGGTAAACCCAAAACGATGAACATATTCAATCTTATTCAACATTTGTTGCAATGCATCCTTCTCTTTTCCAGGCAGAGAAGTCAAAACCATATTAAAACCATCATAATTTCTCACCAGATTAGAAATCCATGCGCCAGCACTCAAAAGATAAGATTCCCCGGCCTCTACATATTCCGTTATAAATCCCCTCATGATCGAATTATAAAAATCCCGCAATAACATCTCACGCAACATATCCTCCAACGAATTCACAGTTGCTTGGGGAATTCGTTTCACCAACCGGATAGACTTATTCGGTATCTCATGATCTATCAATCTCGCATATAAAGGCTCATCATTATCCTTAATTTTATAAACAAGGCGAGGTTTCGGGTTCTCCCTTTTGGGAATCGGATCAAACAAACGTTTCACAGTCGCCTCTACCCGTTCTACATCCACATCTCCGATAATTATCACCGCCTGTTGGTCCGGACGATAAAAATCATTGTAATAATTCCGAAGTTGCTCTGGGGTGAAGTTTTGCACGACCTCCACGGAACCGACAATGTCATGGACGGCATATTTACTCCCGTTATACAAGTAAGGCTCCGCCATTTTTTGTATGCGCTTAGACACATTCATCCTCACCCGACGCTCCTCCCGAATCACCTTACGTTCTTGATCCATATCCTCCGGTTTTAACTTCAGGAAACCCGACCAATCTCGCAATACTAAAATACAGGAATCCACCAACTCCCAGGACTCTGTTGGCACATGATCAATATAATATATCGTTTCATCATACTTAGTGACAGCATTAAATGTCTCCACGCCATGACGTTGCAAGAAGGTCGGCACCCCATCCGGAAAACTCTCCGTGGCATGAAATGCCATGTGTTCCAACACGTGAGCCAAACCGTTTTGCTCCTCCTCTTCCATCAAAGAACCGACATTTTGCACCAAGTAATAATCAGCATATCCCGGCTGAGTCCCCGTGTGCAAAATGTAATAAGTCAACCCGTTTTTCAGTTTACCATAACGAAATATTCCGGAACCTTCTTGCCTTGCAGCAAAACAGCAAGAACAGGTAAATAAAAACAATAATAGCAAACTTCTCATAAGGCACTCAATCTACTTTGGATCATTTTTTGAATTTGCACCATTAACTGCTTATTCTCAATCTCTGCACTTACAATAAAAGCCTGGTTATAACACTGTTTCGCTTTCACCCGATCTCCAGTCTGTTTCAAACAATCCCCTAACAAACAAAGTACACGGGATCTTAACTGAACAGACATCCGGGGAAAAGCCAACGCTTTTTCCAACCACGGAATCACCTTAGGGTAAGCATCTTCAGGAATATTACCTTGATATAAAGAGAATAAATCCTCTATAGGTCCCGTGTAATTATTAACCGTCAAAGTTGAACTCGCTCCTTGGAAATATTTATTCATATTTTCAAAAAACACGTCTAAATTCTTACGGTACAAATTATAATACCCGTCCGCAAGAAAATTAACAGCATCAAAAGCGGTAAGTTCTCCAAATGGAATTCCACCATAAATCTGTTTCAAGTCTCCATTCAATCGCTCCAGTTCTTGTTTATATTCCGCTTTGCCGTTACGACACAAAGATATGATATACCCGTTATACAAACTGATAATATACCTGTCTACCTCCGCTTTACCCACTTGTTCCACGTACCCTTGATAATGCTTGACCAAAGCATCAAAAATCGAATCATTCTTATCTTTTTGCTGATGAAACATTACCAGTATCGTAAAATCCTTCGGATTCACCATTTTATCCAACGTTTTGTCGGCCACGTAAGCGTCAAATAAAGCCTCAATGCGAGTAATCCATTTTTCCCGATTATATCCCTCTTGCATACTGATAAAAGCTGGAGCCTGCAACAACAACTCTTGCCGCAAATCTAAATTTCTCTTCTCTTTTTTAACCTTCTCGTACAACTTTTCAAAACTCAAAGCATCCCCCGTAACAACTTTAGCCTCATGCAAAAAGGCTGTCGGATCTTTTGTTCCGTTAATAGAGTGAAGTACTTCACCTTTCACATTAAGGAACAACAGGGTTGGCAAAGCGTTTACTTTATATTTTTGCACTAACGCTTTATTCTCCGATGCTTCAGCATTTAACTGGCAACAAACAAAATTCGTGTTAAAATACGCACCAACTTCAGGTAAGGTAAAAACCTTCTCGGCCATCAGTTTACAAGGTTCACACCACTCTGCATAAAAATCTATAAAAAGATTCTTTTTTTCCTTTTTCGCTTTCGCCATGGCATCTTCAAATGTCCCTTCAAAAAAAGTAATCTGAGCCGTCACCGTCTCAAGCAATCCTAGAAACAGGATCACCAACCATAGCTTAATACATTTCATGACAATCAACTTATAATTAATTATCCCTCACATCAAAAGTGAATATATCCGACAGGATAGTAGAGTGACCCTCATTTTCTACTTTTAGAGAAACCGTATAATATCCAACCGGAGAATCCACCTTGGCATCAACATACATCCGCCCCCCTCCAATAACCGTCACATATTGTGCGAAATCATCTGCTGCCTCCTGACCGTTAATGCTCTTCACGCTATAAAGAGAATATTGTAAAGGTTGAGTTCCCAATACCTGCTCAATCTGGGCCGTTGTCCACGGAATATTCTTGTCTATCTGCTCTTGAAGTTGAGTAATCTGCTCCCGAATCGTGTAGGGATCAAGCAATCCCACCTCTTCACACATGGAAATAATACTCTCTTTCTTTGAACGGATTTCACTTTCTGCCTCATCTGCCACTTCATCCTTATAAGATTGATACTCATTGGCAGCTTTATCCATTAGTTCTTTATAATATTCCTTATCCGTTTCCGATGCATTATTATAAGCCGATCTTGCCTGCTTGTAAGCTTCATATAACTCATTCTTCCGTGCCTCTATGCCAATAAACTCCTCCTCCAATTGATCAATTTCAGCCAAAAGATTTTGAATTTCAGGCGTATATTGGTCAAAAACACTTTCCAGTTCGACAATATTATCCTCCAACGAGGAAAAACGTGTAACCCGCAAAGTATCCATCGAATAAGAAGCTTCATCCGTGTGCAGATAACCGACAGCAATATCATCACATCCTACAAACATGACAGCCGCCCACAATATCGTGATATATAATCGAATTTTCATCATCTCTCTTTTTAAAGTTTATTCAAATCACAAGCGTATCCCATGGCTTGCACCACCCCATTATTCGTCTGAATATCAGTTGATACAGCCCGAAAATTAGCAGAACCAGCACTCGTTCTAATATACAAAGACACTTCTCCCGCCTCTTCTATTTCCATATAAGGCTCCTGATGAGTCCACATAAATATAGATCCCCTTAATGCCTGTGCATCCATGCCATCCACTTTCTCGCCCGTGCTGGCTATAATCTGACCTCTAGGAACATCATTAACCATCAATCGCTGTGGAACAATCAATTTAGATAAAATATTCTTACAGTCTTCAACTGGAATATCTGTCACCTTCTCATATTCATTCTGCAACATATAATTCAAGATACTCAAATTCGTCACGCCAAAAAACGTAATTTGCTCATACTCGCCCTGTCCCTCAAACAACTCCTTTAAACCTGCGTGTTCTATCATTATCATTGTAGAATCCCAATCATACGGTTGTGTATGAAAATACTCCCACATAGAACAATCATGGACGCCATAAGACAATCCACCATCATGATAATTCCATTTTGTGCATGATCCTAACGCTAACATCATCACCAAGATCACCCCTTTTGCTATGCCTACTATTTTTGCCATTGCCAATAAGTATTTTGAGTCATCAATGTATTTTTTTCAAAAGCTTCAATTCCTACCGGTGCATAAAAAGCCCCGTTTTTAATATCCTGTTCCGTAAGATTTAGGAAATTACCCCTCAAATATTTCTTATAATATCCGTTACGCACGATATCAAAATAGAATTGTCCTTCCCCGAAAAGCTCACGTCTTCGTTCATTAAAAATCTCTTGTTTCAAACTTTCCTTGTCTGTCGGTCCCGTATAGCCGGACAATTCTGCGCGTTCCCGTATTCGATCCAGATCATCTACTGCCGTTGCCAATCCAAGATTTGCACGGCATTCCGCCCTTAACAGGATCAAATCGGCCAACCGCCATACGACCCAATCCCCATCCGTAGCAATAACAGGACGATCCTGAACGATTTGCGTATTCTCTTGAATAATCACATCTCTCCACTTTGCGATATGCGCACAAGGACTTTTTTCCCGTCCCACTTCAACAAAATCCCCCACTTCATCATCCCATTCCGTGATCGGGTAAGTCAATTCTCCCAATTGGTACCAAAATTCCCTCCGACGAGCGTCATTCTCATCCGGGTAAATACTCTCAACCGTCTCCACGTAAATTTTAGTCATCTCATCCCAAAAATCTTCTGCAAGCACGGTTATTGCAGTTTCATCCGTTGTCGTATAGGGATAGGACATCAACATCTGCCCCGGAAATTCAGGTCTGAAACTCGTCTCATGCTCCCGATCATAATCAAGCGGATCATTATCGATGCAAAAAATAGTCTCCACGCTAGACCTCGCCTTCCCAAAAACCTTCGAGATCAACCCATCCATACTTTCCAAATCATACGCCCCAGCTCTCCTCTCTATCACCTCCGAAGCATAAAACTCGGCCTCCGTCCAATACTTCTCTTCCTGCGTCAACCCTCCCATCCAAGCATAAATATTTGCCAACAATGTATTCACAGTACCAAGGCTGGCATACTGTTTAGAAGTAATCTGTTTACCATCAACATCTTTCAACTCTTCATAAACTGGAAGAGTCAACGCCAATTTTGCCTCTCTAATCGCTTCTTCCAACACCTCTAAAGCCGGCCGTTTGCCTTCCGGGGCAATTGACTCGGAACCTTTCGCAATCGGAGCATCTCCCCAAATTTGGGCAATCCGGAAATAACTCATGGCTTTACAAAAATGAGCCTGCCCTAACCAAAACTTAGCTCTCTCCTCGGATATATTTTCAAAACGATACTCATTCTCAATCATCACGTTAGCCATATATATGGCATCATAAAATCCGGACCAATTCACATCCAACACCATACTCTCATCCGGTAAATAAGTATCCGGATCCAACGTCCAAAATCCTTGGTAAGTCCATTCAATATTATCTGCATCCAAAGCATTATAAAAATAAGGTTGTTTCCCTATGCAAATATTTTTCATGTAGGAAGCTATACCGTTATGCAACGCTTTCAATTCCTCCTCGCTCTTGAAATAATTGACAAATGTCACCGAATCTTCAGGCTCCACGTTCAGCCAGTCATTACATGAAAACAGAGGTATAAACAAAAAAAGTATCAATATCTTCTTCATGCGATTATAATTTAAAAGTTTACAGACAACCCCACGGTGAATTTACGAGGTAAAGGATAAGATCCCAGATTATCCCTTCCTTGAGTAGGATTAACTAACTCCGGATCCAAACCGGAATAATTGGTCAACAAAAATAAATTCTCTCCTGTAATAAATAGTCTGGCACTCGAAATCTTTAACTTGTTAAGAACCCGTTCTCCAACATTATACCCTAACGTTAATTGTTTCAACCGCAGGAAACTCACATTCTCGATATCACAATCATAACGGCCACTCGTCTGATTAAGTAAATAAACATACATCTGAGATTTTGGATAATCAGCTTTAGAACCGGCCCCCGTCCAAATATCTACATCGTTAATATCCACGAACAAAGGTTTTGCAGTCCCGTTTACCGTCATGCTTAAATCATCGTAAATTTTCACGATATGACGCCCCAATGAATAATTAAAGAAAATATTCAAATCGAAATTCTTCCAACGAAGTTGATTAATAAACCCACCATGTGCCAAAGGAAGCGGACTCTCTGCAAAATAAACGTCGTCATTTTCTGAGATCTCTCCATCCCCGTTCAAATCAACGATCTTACGACACCCTGGAAGGAAAATTCCGGTTGTACTACCCGAATAAAGAGGTTGCACCTCTCTATTAGCCAAATAATAAACCGGCACATCCTCCAAAGAATCATAAAAACCATCCGTTTTAAAAACTTTTATCTGATGCAAAGGTTTACCGATAACTTGCTCCTCAAAATCAAAACCATCGGCACTCTTCTCAAAACGATTCCAGTTACGGGATGCATTGAATTTTATTTTCCATTTTACCGCTGTATGCCTTAAAATATCAGCCTCCAACTCAAACTCTACACCTTGATTGGAAATAGCCATTCCATTTTGCCATTGAAACCGGTGATAATAAATATTTCCAGGTAAAAAAATCCGATTCAATTGTCCTTCCGTATAGCGATAGTAATAATCCACGACCAAACGCAAACGATAATCCCAAAAACTCAAATCCAAACCCAAATCATATTGATCTGTTTCTTCCCAACTTAATTTCTTATTAATCACTCCGCCTTCTATATCGGGAAACATTGCCGCATTGCCATGGAACGTTGCTGAAGTCGCATTCAACAATCCTTGAGACAAATAACGTTGACTAAACTTTTGTCCGGAAATTCCCCAAGTGGCCCGAATCTTACCAAAACTCAACCAATAGAATGGCTTCATAAATTCTTCATCTGAAAATGTCCATCCCACCGCAATAGAAGGGAATGTCGCCCAACGTACATTCTCTCCGAACACGGAAGAACCATCCCGACGAAGCGTCGCTTCAAACAAATATTTTTCCTTGTAATTATAAGTCAATCGCCCAAAATAACTATTCATACGCTCTTCGGAAAAACCGGAAGAATACTCAAAAGCCGATTCATAAGAAGGATTCTCCGCACTCCCGGTATTATTCAAACCGTTGGCTCCCCCCCAACCGGAACCGACATAATGAATTTTATCATTAGGCCCGTTTATACCTTTCCCTTTATTGCTAAAAGATTGATCTTTTTGGAAAGATAACCCCAACATGATGTTAAAATTATGCTTGTCCAAATAATTGAATGCATAAGTTAACAAATTTTCATTCAAAATAGACAAATCCTTCGTTATCGTCCCCTCTGAACTGGAAAAATGAGTGTATGCATCTAATGCCCGTGGTTTAAATGTATTCTGGTTTTGTTGATTATAATCAATCCCGGCAGAAACTTTCAAATGTAAATTACGCATCAACTCGTAGTCCAACGCCATGTTATAACGTAACGAATAACTATGATTTTTCTCTGAAATTTCATTATATTTATCGATAATCAAATCTCCGATAGCACCACCTCCTGGCAACAACGTAGATGTATTTTTAGCATCAGCACTAATTCCTTCAAACTTACTCCCCGCAAAACCAGCAGCACTACCTCTACTACGATCGCTATACGTTAAACCCAATTGTGTATCCATACGCAATCGCTTTGTCGGATTTGCCGTCAAATTTGACAACACGCTAAAACGCTTAAAATCGGTATTAATCGCTATTCCTTTCTCATCATAATAACCGGCTCCAACCATATAACGTACACTCTCCGATCCCCCGGAAGCCTGCAAATTCGCACTAACCACGCTGGCAGTCCTGTAATTCTGACGATACCAATGCGTTGAATTATTGTAAAAAGGATTCAAACTGTCTTGTAATACCACGGCATCCTGCGGCCCCGTCTTTCCCCAAAACCAATTATACATGGGCCCATTAGTTCCCTTGTTTTTATAAACTTCTTCATAGGATACCGGAATCTTCCACTCTCCGGACTTCGTTCTATAAGGAGCAACCGTGTTACGCAAAGCATTCAAGAAAAACGTTCTTTCATACCGTCCTCCAGATTGTTCCGGAGCTTTCGGCAACCAGGATGAAGAGTAAGACACGCTGGCACTGAATTGCGCTTTCCCGGCACGGCCTTTTTTCGTCGTAATCAAAATAACCCCGTTCCCCGCACGAGAACCGTAAATGGCCGCAGAAGCCGCATCTTTTAATACTTCGATGGATTCTATCATGGAAGGATCAAGATCCGACAAGGTATTCGCCCCCGTTACCGAAGAAGTAAATGCCTGCATAGGCACCCCATCAATCACGTACAAAGGAGTCCCATATTGACGATCAGAACTTTCTCCCGTTACCCCCAGGGAGTTGTAACCGCGAATGGCAATCAAAGAACCGCCACCACCGGGAGAGCCGGATATATTACTGACTTCAACTCCGGCCATATGCCCTTGTAACAAGTTTTCCAAACTATGCGTTGGCAACTCTTTCAACTCTTCCCCTTTCACGGAAGAAATCGCACTGATCACGGTACGCTTTTTCTGGGAACCATAAGCCACAACCTGAACTTCATCCAAACCGGAAATATCCTCTTCCATTTTCACGATAACCTGTTTCCCCGCAATACAATCAACTTTCTTAGTTTTAAAACCAACAAAAGAAAATACCAAACGCCCCTTTTCTCTAGGTAAAGGCAACGCAAAACGTCCCGCCGTATCCGTTGCCGTACCGATTTGAGTACTATCTAAAAGGACCGTAACCCCCGGCATAGGAATATTATTATCATCAACGACTTTTCCCTCTATAACATATAACTTTTTCTCATCATC
>OGES01001700.1_pt1 | contig 16668 bp, 14 predicted proteins | sample 1570711 | NCBI WGS metagenome assembly OGES01 (sample SAMEA2582133, study PRJEB24529) | metagenome | biome: Human gut stool | place: China | collected 2011 | reverse complement strand
TGAGCACTGCTCTTGTTGGGTGCGCGTGGTGCAAGGTTGGGCGGGAGCACAATTAAAGATAGAAATTCATTTAAATAGAAAGAATGGAGATACATATGTTCCTAAAGAAATATTGGAAGAGTAATTTATTTTTTATATTTTTATTCACTGTTTTTGATGTGTATATAAATAATTATCCAATGTCAATTTATAAAAATATGCTAAATGATTATTTCTGGATTAATGTATTTTCATATATTTTTATTTATCTTGTGTTTACTTTTATTATTGACTTTGTTATTTTTTTATTTAATAGGTTTTTTAATTAAAATCAAGATGATTTTATGTTGTTTAATATAAATAATTAATTAACCGCACATTTGTAATGTGCGGTTGTTTTTTATGTATTATTTTGAAAAAATTGACGATTGAGCAGAAAAATGAATTGGACCCGATGTTCAAATCGATTATGGACGAGTTGGATTTAGAGAAGGATAAAAACGCGGCAGTCTCATTTGAAGCAGGTAAGCTGAAGGATTTATTATTAAGCCCGGTGCAACAAAGAAGGTTGACGGGAATCGTTGCCAAACATGATAGCGAATGGAAGAAGACGAGGGCGGCAGATTTTAGTCAAACCTGTGATGTTTACCGTGCAAATGGAAAAGAAGAGATTGCGAAGAGAATAGAAAAACGCATAGCTGACTTATCGATAAAGTTAGAGGTGGATGGATTTAATACGGATAAGCAGGCGTATTATCTGCATCCGTTGGGGCTGATTGGGTGGTTTGCTGTAAGTCAATGTTGTTGTATTGATATTGATAAGTTTATTGAGGAATATAAATCTAAACACTCTGATATTGGATGGTATGATAAGAATAGAGCTACGGGGAGATATGAGAAAATTAAGTTACCTCAACTTAATTCGCAATCGGAAAATAATTTGAGACGTTTGGTCAAAGGAATTATTGATTATTATAGTCAATCAGACTATGAAAAGTGCAATATCCCTCGATTAGCCTATATGCTAGCAACTATTAGAGTTGAATCTTATAATTGGAGAAAACGGATTTTCTTCGGAATTCTTGAGGAGGATATTTCATATGAGAAAGCTGAAGTTGATTATGGATGTGGTTTAACTGCTAGAAGGGCTAGTGTGGCTAGAAAAAATGGTTGTCGAATTGATGGTGATGGTTACAAATATAGAGGGTGAGGATTCGTACAGATTACTTGGCGTATAAATTATGAAAAATTTAATGGAATCAATGGGATTGCTTTTGATCTTGAACCAGAAAAGATAATGGATTTTGATACTCTCATAAAGGTAACTGTTGATGGTATGGAGAAAGGATTATTTGTGAAAGGTGAAACTTTATCTAAGCATATTAATGTAGAAAAGAAAGATTATAAATCAGCAAGAAGAATTATCAATGGACAAGATAAAGATTGGATTATTGCTGAATACGCACAGGGGATTGAAGAGTGTTTAATGAATGCAAAAAAATAATATTTTTACTTCTAACGTCATTTTCAGTATTTGCTAATGATCTAGATTTGACAGAGAATGGCATTTTATCTTCTTTAGATAATAAGATTATTTCTAAAAATATAAAGAAAAGTGAGTCTGCTTCTTATGATCTATATTTTTCATATAATAAAATATTAGGTGAAATACTGGTTTTTGAATCAAATTCTCAATATAAGCATATTTGTTATATTCCTATATTTAAAAAGCAGAATGAATTTTTTGTTAGAAACACTTTTTGTTTAGATAAATATATTAATTTTGATTCTGAGGGGTGGGAGGTTAATTCCTATTCTTCAGACCATAGTGTTAAATTATCAGATGTTAATTATAGCGATATTATAAATATAGGTGAAGGTGGCTTATTTAAACTAATTTCCCGCTCAAATGGAGAGATTAATAACAATAAGATTTTATTTAAAAATGTTTTATATAAGAAAAATTATAATGCTTTTAATGTGGATTATATTTTTAACTTATATGACGGTGAGCCAGATCTTAGGGAGAATTCTTTAGAGGTCTGTTCTCGCGTAGTGAAAGATAAAATATATTTATATAAGAAACCAAGTGATGATGAAAAAACTAAAATGTATCTTATTAAAGATGATAAAATTTGTTTTTTAGATAAAGATTTTATAAACCAGCAAGAGTGGTATTTCATTACCTACAAAGGAAAGAAAGAAATCAACATGTGGATCAAAGCTGATTCTGTCGATCTAAATTAAATGATTTATTAACCGCACTTTGTAACGTGCGGTTATTTTTTTTTACGAACATAATAGGGTTAAGTTTCTTATTAGAGATAATAATATACAAGAATGTCCTAATTTGAATTTATCTAAGCCTATAGGAGTGTATAAATTCTCTACTAGTGGTATTAAAAACACAAAATATGGTACAGGTCTACAAAAGAAATTTGAAGGTTATGATGATTAAAATTATTTTTATTATTGCTTTGTTAATATCTTATTATGCTGAGGCTACATCTAGCATGAATGGACTGCAAAAATTTAGTGGTGATATGGAGTCTAAAATTTCTTGTAGTCAATCTGATTCAATGAGCTATCAATGTGAGTTAAAATTAGGTAGTAATTACTACAATACTATACATATAAAAGATAATAATGAATGTGGGGAATTTAGTATCGTCCCTATATCAAAAGATAAAATATCTATAGAGTGTGGATTTGATGGCATTTCTAATATATATACCTATAAATTGATAGATGATAATCTACTTTTGGATAAGTATGAATATTATTATTTGGGTAGTGGTCCGTCAGAAGTTGATGAGTTTATAATCGATAATCTTGTAAGTTTTAGACGAAATATTTCTACAGATATTTCTGATAATGGAAATAGAATGTTTTCTCTTGGATATGTTAATAAAAAATCTTATTTGTATAATGAAAACTATAATAAGACTGATATGTATTTGGTTAAAGGGGATAAGGTATTGATATTTGATGTTAAAAAGGATTCTAAAAACAATAAGTGGTATAAAATATTATTTCCAGGAAAGAAGAGCATAACTAAATGGATGAGATCTTATAATATTAGCTATTTAAGTGTAAATAGTAAGTTTTTAACAAGATAGAGGTTAGTGTTCTAAGCATATAGTAAACCTGTTTTTCAACTTCTAAAGTGCGGTTTGTTTTATATAAAATGAATCGCACTTTTCCTATGGGGTTATTTTATTTGATGAAATTTATCGCATTTATAGACTTATTTACCAGCAGAACCTAAAAATATTGAGTTTTCTAAGTTGCTTAATGTTTATTGGTTTTGGATATGGTTTAAGTAAAAAGGAATCGATTTGTTTAAAAATAATAAATATACAGTGGTAATTTTTCTGTCACTTTTTTCTTCTCGTTTAGTTTTTTCTATTGAGCTAGAAGACTTGCTTGTTTCAGATGCATTATCTAAGCCTTGCTTGTCTGTAAGTGTGCAAGAAGCAGATTTAATGTCTTGTGTAAGTAAAGGGTATATGCTGGCTCAGAAAAAGTTAAATTTGAATTATAACGTATCAATCCAACAAGAAAATCAAAAGATAAGAGAGTATCTAATTTCGTCTCAAAAAAATGGAATATATCAAAATTTAAGCAATGCTATCCCGAACTTGAAAATGGTCAGGAGGGGAAGGTAAATTTTATTGATTGTGCAACTAAAGCCATTAATGAGAGAAATGATTTGCTAGAGTCGGTTTTTTATGTGATTTCAATAAGAGAGCTTGCACGTTTAAAGATGATAAGCTTATTAAGCTATTAAGTGAGAGATAAAGTACATAGAGAATAGAAATAAAGAATTTTAAAATAGTATGAAATTATGTGTAATCTATTTTAAGTTTTCCCCAATTTATACTGTTTTTTTGGGTATGATCTGGCATTTCTGAAAGATAGTTAGGGCTAAGTTCTAGTGACTATGAAAGCAATAAGAGAAGGGGAATACATAGATAGTATAATTATGGTGATTAATTAATAGGTTAGCTTTTAACTCTAAAATCCCTATAATATTTGTCCTCTAACCAAGGAGAATTCCATGCCACATGAAAATCTAATCTATGCCGTCAATGCTCACCAACTCTCCAATAATGAACAAGAAGATATTATTATCCTAATTTATGCCGCCAGTGCCGAAATCGCCAAAAATCACATTACAGTTTACCAACAACAGAACCAAATTCGATTACAGTATTTTTTTCTTCCCCTACCCCTTAATACCTATTTTCAACGTCACGCCGATGAAACATTGATTGCGCAATTAAAAACAACAGCGCAAGAGTTATCGGAACAACATCCGGTTATCATTTTCAATCCTAACCAATATCGAGAAAATGAAAAAAGCACAATAGCCTGTTTAATTAAAACCGAATTCCCGCTAAGACGAGAAGATGAACGTACGCCTTTCTTATTTCAACCTATTCCGGACACCATTAAGCCTTACCTATGGCCGGAAGATAATTCCGCCGGCCAATGTTATGCCATCATTAATGCCGAAGTGAGCTTTTGGTTTCCACAGCGTTTTGAGTTGGATGATATTCATTACGCTTGTTTATTTAAAGGTGAAGAGGGAGAAAAGAGAAAAAGAACTGCGCCTTATTTGTTGCACTTACCGGAAAATCATCCTTTTGTTGAAGAACTGTGCAGTGAAAGCCCGAAAGGAAAAGAGCAAGAAGACGGGTTTCAGCAATGGAATAAGCCGTTTGGCTTTTTCTTTCGCTCTCATGCCAAATTTGATGAGCTGTTACACCATTTCAGAAAATTTATCTACATGCCAACCTATGACGGACGCTTGCTCTATTTTCGCTTTTATGACCCGACAGTATTGGAAGACTATTTTGACCGTTTAATGTATTACCCTAAAAAGCTCGCAACGTTTTGGGGCGGCGGGTTAATAGACTCAATTAGTTTACCTAAAGGCCATCATGTTGTGCATTATGCGCCAACAATGGAGTTTGCTAAAATAACACCAGCTAAGAAGCAGTTTGATAGGTTTGAGATGAACGTCATTGTCGATGAAAGAAATGCTTCTCTGCTAACAGATTTAGTCAATGAACTGCTAGAAACCACACCTATTCTAAACGATTACTATGAAAGAGAGACCATTGAAAAAGTCGTTCAACATTGTTATCGTCTTTGCAAAACTCATGCTTTGTATCAAACTATTGATATTGGTCTGCTAACCTTGCTAAGTTTAGCCTATGGTAATGTGATTGACAGATTAGATCCAGAAAAGAAAATTAATCAAATTTTACAAAGTGACATCACTGAACAAAAAAAACGATACCTTATAAAACAACGGATAAGCGTTCTAGAAAATAAAAATATTATCCGTAATAAATTGGGAGCAAATTTACATGGCTAATACCACTACACAACCATTCTATCATCAATTCGAAGAAGCCCACCGTTCTGAATCAACCAAGATGGGCACTGCAGCTTGTCGTACTAATATCATTATTCATCATAAAGATACACTTGATCGTCCTTTACCTGCAGGAATTATGGTCAAAGTTTATGACCAAGATGGTGGGGTTTCTTACGGTGAAATTGATAAAAATGGAGATAGTCACCATTTGAGCGTAAAGTGCGGTCTGATTTCCTGGCAATTAATGAGAGGTCCTGATACCGCACCAAAATACGACCGTCATAAAAAAGACGGCAGACATCTTACTGATAAAGATGAACAAGCATTTTTTAATGATTCAGACGGCTATGTACTTATCAAAGCAAATGATGAAAAAACTAAAGACCCGCGATTACAACTTGCTAAACCACTAAAAGTGTTTGTTTCGGTAAATGCAAAAGAAGTGAAGGCAATCTATCTTCCCCCACCGATTTTATTGAATTTGCGTTTTCGTCAAAATAGTGAGACGAGATTATCTACAAAACAACTTGAACAGATTAAAAAGGATGGTAACACCGCTACTTTGTTTATTCATGGCTACAATGTTTCACTTGGACATATTGGAAAATTTCCACAATCGGAAGATTTTGGCGAGCTTCCAGAATATTCAAACTTACCACCCTCCGATCAGGTTCAGCGACCTTATTTGCATTATGATAACAAGGCGATTGGTCAATTGGCGACAAATACACTCCTTGAGCAAGCGAAAGAGGATGACAATATTTATGTTAAGCACATTTACGATGAGGTAGATTTAAAAGTTAATGGTCATAAAGCTTTAGGTTGGTTTCCACATGTTGAATATTATTTGAATTTAGCTGCATCTGGTAAATTAAATTATGATGATCCTTTTACTGATTGGGATAAATATCACCGAATTATTGGAGTGACTTGGTCTGGTAGCGTTGATCCTTCCATGGTGTTTTTCAGAGCGGAAATGTATGCTAACGAAGCAGGGCGAGAACTCGCAAAGGTATTGATAGAGTTATTTAATGAAGGCATTAAAGTTAATATTATTACTCATTCATTAGGTGCCCGAGTTGCATTAAGTGCATTGAATATTTTAGGTGATTTTGACGGGGCCTATAATGAGAAAATTGATAATCTGATTATGTGGGAAGCCGCTGTCGCTGATAATGCAATCACTGACACATATACTCGCGTGAAAAATCCGGTGGCAATGGAACTATTTCCTTATGCACATAAAACAGTGAAATATCTTCGCGTATTGTATTCACAAGAAGATGGAGTGTTGGATGGTGATAGTCGTGGTGGAGATAAGGAATATACCGGTTTAATTGGTGGAGCTTATCCGATGAAATATTCCTCTCTAGCAAACACCACTGGAGCCTTAAAAGATTATTACTATAAGTTAAATTTAATTGGTGAGTATTATGAAAATATAGAACAACTCCGACGGAACGTCCTAATACATCGGGGAAGCCTAAACCAGGACGACATTGCGGAATATAACAATATAGAAAACACAGTGAAAGGACGGGAAATAAAACAGAAGATTGAAAAATTACTGATGGAAGAAGCCAATGACGTATCCTCTGATTTAAAGAAGCCATTAAACTATTTGAAACCTTGGAGCCATTATCGTCGTTTCCGTCCTGAGGATGAGTATTTTAAACATATTATTGATGTGCTGACTTACCAGGTGTTTAACAATTGGACGGTTTATATTAAGGATATGTGGGTGCGCCCTGCGTTAGGGCATCAGGGAAATAGGTTGTCAGTTTTGAATATTATGGGTAAGGATGATAAACCATTATCAGAATACCATAAAAAAGAATTATTTGATAAATTTATCGCAGATAACACTAGAAAGGCTAACGAGAGCGGAAAAAATAAAAAATTTTGGTTTTGGGATCAAAGTAACTATTTTATTTCCCACTCGGCAATGCGAGAGTGGGAATGGAAAGCATTAGATACTCAAAAAGTATTCCCTGATATTTATAAAGAAAGCTATAAAGGCAGAATAATTGATGAATGGATAAATGAGAAATCAAATTTTGGGAGATATAAAAAATGAGTAGGAGCTTAAAAATCCGCGTTATTGTACTAACCACAATTCTATTTGTTATTTTATTTGGTATATATAAATACATTAGCACAGCCCCTGTGCTTTCTTTGAGTGTTTCAACCGATGGCCGTTATGTCATTAGTGCGCATGCTGCGGAAGATGCCGATCGACATAAACCTATTGGTCAGTTGGTGTTATGGGATGTTGATAGAAAGGAAAAGACAATACTTGCCCGAAATGCTAATGCTTTTAGTGCATCGTTTATTCCCGATAGTCATGAATTTATGTGGCAGGACAGTAAAAATATTGTACATATCCAAAATGTAGAGGGTAAAGAAGTAACTAACTTCCGACACTTCCAAGTGAAAACGCATATTATGTCAGCAGATAAACAATTTTATCTTTCCTCCAATATGGAAGATAACGGGCAGCTTTATAAGGGATATGGAGAAGATCTTGTGCCTGTTTATACCGATGGAGGTATCCCTTTCCCTCTAACTTTATCAATGACTAAGGATTATTTTTTATCAGCGACTGAAACATGTACAACATCACCTTATCCTGTGGTAGAGACAAATTTGACGATCAATCCAATAAATCCTGATAGCAGTAAAAGAAGCAGCTATACCGGAGTGACTTTATGGGATAGGCATACCCTAAAACCGATAGCCCGTCTTTATGGAAATTGTGGATATACTACGGGGTTAATTAGCCCTAATGGTGATTGGGTGGTGACTGGTGGAGAAAATTTTGGAAACTATATGTGGTCAGTAGGTGATTTGAATCTACGTTTAACGTTAGAACTGGTCGATGATAGCGTAATTTATCATAAGAAACCACCATTGGATGAAAAACATCCTTTATCCGTTCCAGAAAAATACAATGGAAAACAAATTACTCTTAACGACACTATTGCAATTAGTTTTCTCTCTGAAAAAGATTTTATTTTATTAAATAAAACAAAGACAGATGAACTAGCTCCTTTATATACAATAGGTAATCCTTTAATAAAAGGTTATGTTGAAACAGGGAAACCTTATGTTTCAACGAATTATTTTCAACGGAACCTCAGTGTCTCCTCTTCCCCCAAAGCCCATATTCTCGTCACCGGGCAAGCCACCGGTGGTGGAATTAATGTGTATAAATATCATCCTGAAAAAATGGAATTAGAGAAAATCTGGGTGGCAGATTAAATGTTAAAAGTGCGGTTAGCATTTCGAATATTTTTTAACCGTACTTTCCTTAATGGTATAATTCACTCCATATAATATTTTTATGTGATACTCCGAAGGTTAGAGTGATGATTAAAGTTATTGTTGGTATCTTCCTTGTTTTAGTTATATTTTTAGTTGGAGCTTTGATTTCAGGAGATATTATTGTCTTTTTTGCGTGGTGGCTTTTCCCTGCATATGCGGTTCTTCTGATTATATATTTTGCTCTATATGCTGTGATAGGATTAATGACTAATGAGCCATTATCAGCCAAAGTAAAAGTCCTTTTAATTATTCCGACCATAAGCATTCCTTGGGGATATACACAATGGACTGAATATCGAGATGCGAAAATCGTACAGGAAGAGAAAATCCAACGTGAACATCAATTAGTTGAAGCTTTAACAGATCTTCCACCCAATGCAGAGATTGGGGAATATGACTATACGCTTTATGTCAAAACCGATAACTTAAAAGATGAATATGGCAATCAACCCACCTTTAAATGGGGAAGCTTTGAGCTGACTTCTTTAAAAGCACACCGAGCATACGGCTACAATCAGATTAATGTTATAAGCCTTACTCCGCCAAAAGAATTACCTCATGGTATAAAATGTACACATGAACTGGGCTTTAAAAGGAAAATGCAAGAAGATTTAGAAAAAGGCCTACCTGCTGAAGAATTTGAGTTTGCTGAATGTAAAGTAGCAGAATTCTCCTTGATGCTAAATCAGCAGCAGATTCAGCTTAAAGATTTTATGCTTTATTACAATTCGGGGCTTCCGATCTATAAAGATAAAATAACTACCAAACTTGCGGACTTAAATAGCTTATCTAATCCTTATTGGACGGCGAGACCGAAGGGATACGTCAGAATCGGAGAAGAATGGATTGCCGACGATCTCTTTCTGATTTTAAACCAAGAAGGTAAGCCGATGATTCTTATTGGTTCAGCAAAACATCAGACTGGGTTAAACAACACTAAAATCGATCAATGTGTCATTAAATCACCCGAATTTGATGTGCTTTTAACCGATCTCCAAAATGAACAAGCAACCTTGCATGTCATTAAGCTGTTTAGTCATGATTTTGCTGAATCTTGCCCAGAGACAGTCAAAACTTCGCTTACATACTCTGCTAATCCGCGTAAGAAATTACAAACCACTAAAGTAGGTGAAATGAAAGAGCATCCAATCTTAAACATTTTCACGCATTTAGATGATAGTGCGGAGGTAGATTGGTTACCTGAAAATCCATATTTAGAGCAAGTTGTGAGCCGAGAAAAACCGTTTTCTTGGGGAGATGTGAATCTGTTCTCGTTTAGAAGTACACCTTCTGCAGTTTGGGCTCAACTTGCAGATGATAATAAAAAACTCGGCGCTTTCTCGTGTAGAAAAAATAGTAGTGCTTCTTTTATGCATCTTTTAGAACCTGTTGATAATACGCTGGCTTACCATAATTTTGCATTAACTGAGTGTACAAATGCTGAGGGGGCATTATGGCTTGAAAACACCCCAATTCAAGCAACTTTAGGACAGGTAGAATACGTTGATACAGCCAATAAATTACAACATAAAAACGTATCTAATACGTCTATGTTGATATTTACACCAACATATCATGACCAAGCTATTTTAACCCTCAATGGATTTCCATTTTATTTACAGCAAGCGCTAACCGATCCACAAGGGAAAATCATCACATTAGTCGGAGAGATTAGGCCAGTGAATAATCAAAAACCTATCACGTTAGGGAAATGTGTGGATGTTTATTCACAGTTAAAATTGACGCATTTTTCAAACAAACAAGTGAATGTCTCTGTTTTTGAACATGAAAATTGGGAAAACCTTCTTCAAGAGAATAAGACATCAGAATGTGAATTGAGACAGATTAGCTACCAAGTAGAAATATTTAAATAGCAGAATTATGTAGTAAAAGTGCGAATTTTTACCGAACTTTTATGAAGAAAAATTATTGTTTTTCTGGGAAAAAATGATTTCAAGTGTAGACGATAACTAAAATTTTTGAAACGGAATAGAAGTTCTATTTAATAGTTTGGATAAAATATTTAATTATTAAATGAGATATTGATTATTCAACTGGAATAAAGAATGGTGCCCGAAGCCAGACTTGAACTGGCACGCCTCGAAAGGCGAGGGATTTTAAATCCCTTGTGTCTACCGATTCCACCACTCGGGCAAATTGGAGCGGGAAACGAGGCTCGAACTCGCGACCCCGACCTTGGCAAGGTCGTGCTCTACCAACTGAGCTATTCCCGCGTTTGCTTGTTGCCAAACAACGGGGCGTATTTTACGGATTTATCTTATTGTGTCAAATAAAATTCGTAAAAAATTTTTTTGATTGGTTAAAAATAATTCAAAAATAAAAGGTGTGATTAAAATAACCGCACCTTTTATTTAAAATTTAGTCAATTCTATAATTCAATGTTATCTAACAAGCTACCTTTTGCTGCTTTCAAGTATTGGAGCATAGACCATACAGTTAAAATCGCCGCCAAGTAGAGCAGTATGATTGCCAACGTTTCCATATAAACGTTATATCGCCAGAGTAATCCACCTAAAGCTAGCATTTGAGAGGTTGTTTTCACTTTTCCCATCCATGAAACGGCCACTTTATTACGTTCACCTAATTCAGCCATCCATTCACGTAAAGCGGAGATTATGATTTCACGTGAAATCATAATAATAGCGGGGATAGTAATCCAAAAAGAATGTTGATATTCCACGATTAACACAAGGGCAGTAATCACCATCACTTTATCAGCTACAGGATCAAGGAAAGCACCGAAGCGAGTTGTTTGTTTTAATTTTCGAGCAAGATAGCCATCAAACCAGTCGGTGACACCTGCGATAAAGAAAATAAGAGTGGTAATAAAAGGCGCGGAAGGGATAGGCAAATAAAACGCCAAGACGAAGAATGGAATTAAAATCACTCGGAGAATCGTCAGGAAAATGGGAATATTATATTTCATAAAAATAACCGCACTTTGGTTAAAGATACGTTCATTTTAAAGGATCTACAAAAATAAAAAAAGCCACTTAATGTGGCTTTTTCTTAAAATTAAAGTTTGTCAGCGTTTTGTTTCAAGTATTTAGCAACACCTTCAGGGCTGTCTTTCATACCTTCTTTGCCTTTTTCCCATTGAGCTGGGCAAACTTCACCGTGTTCTTCGTGGAATTGTAACGCATCTACCATACGTAACATTTCATCGATGTTACGACCTAATGGTAAGTCGTTTACGATTTGGTGACGAACAACCCCGTTTTTGTCAATTAAGAATGAAGCACGTAATGCAACACCAGCTTCTGGATGCTCAATACCGTATGCTTGAGCGATTTCGTGTTTAACGTCAGCTGCTAATGCATATTTAACTGCACCGATACCGCCGTTTTCAGTTGGGGTATTACGCCATGCGTTGTGAGTGAATTCTGAGTCAATAGATACACCAACCACTTCAACACCACGTTTTTTGAATTCTTCATAACGGTGGTCGAATGCGATTAATTCAGATGGGCAAACGAAAGTAAAGTCTAATGGGTAGAAGAATAATACCGCAGCTTTACCATTAACGTGTTTTTTGAAATTGAAGTTGTTAACGATTTCACCATTGCCTAAAACTGCAGAGGAAGTAAAATCTGGAGCTTGACGAGTTACTAATACCATAGTCATAATTCCTATATAAATGTTAATAAAAATTTTGCTAACGCAAAAACTCGGCCACTATTCTAAAAAAATTGACCGCATTTTAACAGCTGTTTTTATCTATTGAATTAATTAATATTGTCTAAGTTATAGGTGAAATATATGTCAGAACATCATACTTTATCAACCACACTGGTTCATGCCGGACGTAAAAAACGTTTTACTCAAGGGGCTGTAAACCCCGTGATTCAGCGTGCATCTTCTTTGGTATTTGAGACTATTGCAGATAAAAAACATTGCACAAAAAATCGTTATAAGGGAGAGCTTTTCTACGGGCGTCGTGGCACATTAACACACTTTGCACTTCAAGATTTAATGTGTGAAATGGAAGGGGGGGCGGGTTGTTATCTTTATCCTTGTGGTGCCGCAGCCGTAACCAATGCCATTTTATCATTTGTAGAAACAGGTGATCACGTTTTAATGACAGGGGCGGCTTATGAGCCAACACAAGATTTTTGCAATGTGATTTTGAAAAAAATGCATATTGATACGACCTATTATGATCCAATGATAGGCACAGAAATTGCAAAACTTGTGCACTCAAACACGAAAGTCTTATTTTTAGAATCCCCAAGTTCTTTAACAATGGAAGTGCCAGATATTCCCGCGATTGTTAAAGCCGTTCGAGCAGTGAGTCCTGAAATCGTCATTATGATCGATAATACATGGGCAGGAGGGGTACTATTCAAAGCGTTAGAACACGATATTGATATCTCTATTCAAGCTGGGACTAAATATCTAGTGGGGCATTCTGATATTATGATTGGTACTGCTGTGGCTAATACACGTACCTGGGATAAATTACGCGAGCATTCCTATTTAATGGGACAAATGGTCGATGCCGATTCCGCTTATACGACGGCTCGTGGTATTCGGACCTTAGGTGTGCGATTAAAACAACATCACGAAAGTAGTTTAAAAGTGGCCAAATGGTTAAGTGAACAACCACAAGTTAAAGCAGTGTATCATCCTGCGTTACCAAGCTGTCCAGGCCATGAAAACTTTAAACGTGATTTTACGGGTGCAAGCGGTTTATTCTCTTTTGAATTACATAAACGTTTAAATGACGAAGAGCTTTCAGCCTTTATGGATAACTTTGAACTGTTCACGATGGCTTATTCTTGGGGTGGGTTTGAGTCGCTCATTTTATGCAATCAACCAGAAGAAATTGCGAAAATTCGCCCAGGTATTGAGCGTAAATTAACGGGGTCATTAATTCGAGTACATATTGGATTTGAAGACACTGATGAATTAATTGCCGATCTACAAGCGGGCTTTGACCGAATCAAATAATAAAGAGGGCTGTTCATGTAAACAGCCCTTATTTACTCCATCTTTGAGTTGATTTATCATAGTCAGCATTTTTAGCAACTAGAGAAGAACAATGAAACATATTCATATTTTAGGCATCTGCGGGACCTTTATGGGCGGCGTCGCGATGATTGCCAAACAAATGGGTTATAAAGTCACGGGCTCTGATACCAATGTTTACCCGCCAATGAGCACTTTTTTACAAGAGCAGAGCATTGAAATTATTCCCAATTATGATGTTGCTCAACTTCAACCTGCACCCGATATGGTGATCGTCGGAAATGCCATGAAACGTGGTAATCCTTGCGTAGAATATGTTTTGGATAATGCCTTGCCTTACACATCAGGTCCGCAATGGTTACACGACCATTTATTGCGTAATCGTTGGGTGTTAGCGGTTTCAGGTACACATGGTAAAACCACAACAACGGGCATGTTGACTTGGATTTTAGAACAAAATGGATTAAAACCTGGTTTTCTAATCGGTGGTATTGCGGGAAATTTTGGTACGTCAGCTCGTTTAGGGGAAAGTGAGTTCTTCGTGATTGAAGCGGATGAATATGATACTGCGTTCTTTGATAAACGTTCTAAATTTGTACATTACAATCCGAAAACCTTGATTATAAACAATATCAGCTTCGATCATGCGGACATCTTCGATGATCTTCACGCGATCCAGCGTCAATTCCATCATATGATCCGAACCATTCCTTCTACAGGACGCGTTCTTTCTTTTGCAGATGAACAGAGCGTAAAAGAAACCCTCAATATGGGATGTTGGTCAGAACAGCAATTAATCGGTAAAGGTAAAGAATGGTTTGCGGAACGTATTACCAATGATTGTTCAGAATTTGCTGTATTCCATCACGGTGAAAAAGTCGCTGAAGTGAAATGGAACATTGTCGGACAGCACAATATGCATAATGCTTTAATGGCGATTGCAGCTGCTTACCATGCAGGCGTCAAAATTGAAGATGCATGTCAGGCATTAGGCAGTTTTATCAATGCAAAACGTCGTTTAGAAGTGAAGGGTGAAGTAAACGGTATTACGGTTTATGATGACTTTGCTCACCATCCAGAAGCCATTCTGGCGACACTCACTGCGTTACGCGATAAAGTAGGCGGTGGCGTACGTATTCTTGCTGTATTAGAGCCTCGTTCAAATACTATGAAAATGGGTGTACATAAAGATGAAATTGCCCCTGCACTGGGACGTGCCGATGCCGTATTTATGCTACAACCAGATAATATTCCATGGGATGTGGCTGAAATTGCGGGACAATGTGTACAACCAGCACATTACACTGGAAGCGTTGATAAATTAGTCGATATGATTGTGGCTGAAGCGAAACCAACGGATCACATTCTTGTGATGTCAAACGGTAGCTTTGGTGGCATTCATCAAAAGATTTTAGATCGATTAAAATAATCTTAGTTTAAAGTGCGGTCAAAAATGAGCGTGTTTTTTACCGCACTTTTATCATCAAAAATAAGGAAATCACATGGCTGATCCACATATTAAATCTCCAATGGATATTTGGGATAAACTCACTGTCATTATTTATCGCACAGGTTTTGTCATTGCGGCATTTAGTATTTTTGCTTTAACTTGGTATCCTCAACAGGCTCAAATTGCTGTATTGATTGCGGCAACTTGTTGTGCTTCGTCTCTCCACATCTATTTAAAACATTACCGCTTAACATTCCAATTTGCTACATGGCTTGCACTATTATGTGCGCTTTTAGGTTGGCATGAATTGGCATTAGGTGGTGCTTTGGTAACACTTGGCAGTTTATGTTTTAAAGAATATTTCTGTTTTAGAGTACCACTATTAAATTTACAACCCGTATTTGTAGCGGCACTTTGGTTTGCTTGGGTATTTGAAGGGGGGTGGATTGCCCGAATTTTATCGTTGATTGTTGGTGGATTATTATTGATTCTTGCGGTTCAAAAATGGCGAATGCCATTACATTTTGATATCGGCGATAAGACAAAGTATCAAATCTAATAAGATTGATGGATAAAGACATAATGTTTCATGACATTGTGCCTTTATTTTTTTGAGTATTCTATAAAAATTAAAATTGTGATCTTCTTCTCATTTTTAATATAAACCTGAGTTATTTAATAGGTTTTTAAAATCACCACATGTATAATAATGATAATTATTTTTATTATTTCGAGAGGGATAGAGATGGATGACTCAAACAAAAATTATACTACCGCAACTTTATTGCTTTTTTCCTTTATGGGGATCGTCCCTTTAGGAGCCCAGGCGGAAGAAATAAATCAATTGGAAACCATTAATGTTAGTGCAACGGTAGAAAGTAAGACATTAGCAGGTAAAGATGAGGTTTATAGTAAAAACAATGTCACTGAATATAAAAGCAAAAAAGAAATTGAAACTTATCATTCTCAATCTGTATCTGATTTATTAAGTGGTATTACGGGCGTATATAGTGGTGATGCGCGTAATGGTGGTGCGATTGATCCTATTATTCGAAGTTCTTGGGGGCAAGGGCGGATTCCTGTATTAGTTGATGATACCGAACAGGCGATTACCATTTGGCGTGGTTATTCCGGTGTAAGTAATCGTAACTATCTCGATCCATTCTTAGTGAGTGAAGTGAATGTAGAAAAAGGCCCCAATTTAGACCGCACTTTGCGCTCCGGGGCGGCAGGCACGATTCGTATGTCGACGCTAAATCCTGATGAGATCATTAAGCCTGGTAAAAAATGGGGTATTGAACTTAAAACGGAAACCGCCAACAATTCCATTAAAGCTCGTCCTTATGAAGGTGTACCTATTGGTCAGGATTATCGACTTGTTTCACCAGACGGGCGTGCAGAATTAGCTGAATGGGCGTTGTATTTTAAAGATGATGATCGGATTAGCCCAAGAAAAAAAGGCAGAAACAAACCTTTACACGATAATGCCATACGTTTGGCGTTAGCCGCAAAAGATGATGGTTATGAAGTCTTAGGG
>OGES01001682.1_pt1 | contig 16747 bp, 13 predicted proteins | sample 1570711 | NCBI WGS metagenome assembly OGES01 (sample SAMEA2582133, study PRJEB24529) | metagenome | biome: Human gut stool | place: China | collected 2011 | reverse complement strand
TTTGACGGTGGCGCGGCGCAGCTTGGGTCACGCGGGGAGCAGATCGGCACAGCCTTGCCTTCTGCGGTGAGGAACGACAGGTACAGAGAAAATTGTCCCCTGTGTAAAAGACATCGGGAAAGTTAGCGAGAGAGAATGATTTTCCTATATGTGCAAATATTTTTCTATGTTCTTTTGAAAGAAGAGTTCCTACAATGAAGATACGCTGGCGGGACGGCATGTGCCGCCCTGCCGCGCAGACACAATTCATTTATCATTTATGAGGAGGAACCGAGATGAAAAAGATGCTTGCCATTCTCCTGTCCGCCGTGATGGTGCTGGCCCTGCTGGCCGGCTGCGGCAGTAAGGACAACGACAAGAACAAGGACTCCGATACGCAGGGCGGCGACGCCTCTGCGCTGAATGTGGCCGTGTTCTACTATGACTTTTCCGATGTGTATATCTCCAGCGTCCGCAACTCTATGGAGGAACAGTTTAACGCCATGGGCATCAAGCCCAGCAATTATGACGGCGCGGGCAACCAGGCACAGCAGACCGATCAGATCAACACCGCCATCTCCAACGGCGCTAATCTGCTGATCGTCAACATCGTGGAGACGTCCTCTCCCGACGCCGCCCAGAACGCCGTGGAGGCCGCCAAGACCGCCGGTATCCCCATCATCTTCTTCAATCGCGAGGTCTCTGATGACGTGGTGAAGAGCTACGACAAGTGTTCCTTCGTCGGCACGGACGCGCCTGAGGCCGGTCACATGCAGGGCAAGCTGGTAGGCGAGTACCTGTTGGCCAACTATGACGCCGTGGATCTGAACGGCGACGGCTCCATCTCCTATGTGATGTTCAAGGGACAGGAGGGCAACGCCGAGGCCGAGGCCCGCACCCAGTACGGCGTGGAGGATGCCAACGAGCTGCTGACCGCCGCCGGTAAGCCGGAGCTGGTCTACTACAACGCCTCCGCCACCGACAAGTATCTGGTGGATCAGGGCGGCAAGTGGTCCGCACAGGCGGCCAATGACTACATGGCCACCATCCTTCCCGAGTATTCCGAAGCCAACGGCAACATGGTCGAGCTGATCATCTGCAACAACGACGGTATGGCAGAGGGTGCCATCTCTGCCCTGCAGGGTGCTGGCTATAATATGGGCGACGGCGGCAAGACCATCCCCGTGTTCGGCGTGGACGCCACCGAATCTGCCAAGCAGCTCATCAACGAGGGCAAGATGACCGGTACCATCAAGCAGGATGCCGAGGGCATGGCCTCCACCATCCTGAACCTGGTCAGCAGCGTCAAGGGCGGAGGCAATCTGATGGACAACACCTCCTCGTTCAATGTGGATGCCGGTGTTGCCAAGATCCGTGTGCCTTACGCCACCTACACCGGCGAATAAGCCATAGCTAACGGCTCTCGCCCCAGCAAAGCGCCAAGGAAGAGCGGGGCTGTCAGTCAGACAGCCCCGCTCTTTCGCGAAAGCGGTTCGTATTGCGAGCCGCTTTTGAACCCGCAGATAAGGAGGTAACCGCATATGGAGCAGCCGGCATTGCTGGAAATGCGAAATATTACGAAAGAGTTCCCCGGTGTCAAGGCGTTGGACGGCGTTTCCCTTACCGTCCGACCCGGCACCGTCCACGCGCTGATGGGTGAAAACGGCGCGGGCAAATCCACGCTGATGAAGTGCCTTTTCGGCATCTACGCTAAGGACGATGGCACGATCGTGCTGGACGGCAAAGAGGTGGATTTCAAGAATTCAAAGGAAGCGCTCGAAAGCGGCGTGGCAATGGTGCATCAGGAGCTGAACCAGGCTCTCACCCGCAGCGTGATGGACAACCTGTGGCTGGGCCGCTACCCGAAGGTGGCGGGCATCATGGTCAGCGAGGGCATCATGCGAAGACGTACAGGGGAGATCTTCGACGAGCTGGACGTCCGCGTCGATCCCAAAGCCATCATGTCAACGTTGCCTGTCTCCCAGCGGCAGATGGTGGAGATCGCCAAGGCGGTCAGCTACAACGCCAAGGTCATCGTGTTCGACGAGCCCACCTCCTCTCTGACGGAGGCGGAGGTGGAGCATCTGTTCCGTATCATCAACATGCTCCGGGAGCAGGGCTGCGGCATCATCTATATCAGCCACAAAATGGATGAGATACTCCGCATCAGCGATGAAGTGACCATCATGCGGGACGGTAAATGGGTGGCCACGCGCCGCGCCGCTGACCTGACCATAGAGGAAATCATCAAGCTGATGGTGGGTCGCGAGCTGACCAACCGTTTCCCGCCTAAGGACAATGTACCCGGCGAGGTGATTTTGGAGGTGGAGCATCTCGCAGGCCGGTATACCCGTCTGAAGGACGCCAGCTTCCAGCTTCGCAGGGGCGAGGTGCTGGGCATCGCCGGACTGGATGGCTCCGGGCGCACGGAGGTGCTGGAGAACCTCTTCGGCGCAATGACGAAGGCCAGCGGGAGCATTCGCCTGCATGGAAAGGCTATCCGAAACAGGACACCCCAGGAGTCCATCAAAAACGGCTTCGCCCTGCTGACGGAGGAGCGCCGCGCCACGGGCATCTTCGGCATCCGCGACATCCGGGAAAACACCGTCATCTCCAACCTGAGAAGCTATCTGATGGGCGGCATCTGCCTCAGTGAAAGAAAGATGCGGCAGGATACTGACTGGGCTATACAGGCTATGCACATCAAAACGCCCGGACAGTCCACGCAAATACGATCACTCTCCGGCGGCAACCAGCAGAAGGTCATCATCGGGCGCTGGCTTCTGACCAAGCCGGAGGTGCTGCTGCTGGACGAGCCCACCCGAGGCATCGACGTGGGTGCGAAGTACGAGATATATCAGATGATCCTCGACCTTGCCAGGGAGGGGAAGGGCGTGATCATGGTGTCCTCCGAGATGCCGGAGCTGCTGGGGATCTGCGACCGCATTCTGGTCATGTCCGGCGGACTGCTGGCTGGTGAGGTGGATGCCCGAACCACCAGTCAGGAGGAGATCCTGACGCTGGCGGCCAAATATGTGTAAGGAGGAGCGACGATCGTGAACAAGGAAAGAAGAGCACAGGAAAAGGAAGTGCGCGTCCGCCAGCCGCTGACGGCCAGACGGGTAGGCGATCTCCTTTTGAATAACGCATTGATCATCATCATGATCATCGCGGTCATCTATATCGCCATCAGAAACCCCAATTTCATCAAGCCTCCGTCCCTCATCAACATCTTCTCCCAGACGGCGGCCTATCTCCCCGCTGCGTTGGGTATCGGCGGGTGCATCGTGCTTACCGGCACAGACCTGTCCGCAGGACGAGCCGTGGGACTGACCGCCTGCATCTCCGCGTCGCTGCTTCAGAACGCCGCCAACCTGGCCAATAAGATGTGGCCTCAGATCGGCACGCTGCCCGTTATCGTGGTCGTCCTGCTGGCCATGCTCATCGGTGCGGCGATCGGCTGCTTCAACGGTTTCTTCGTGGCAAAATTCAAGCTGCACCCCTTCATCGTGACGCTGGGCACCCAGCTGATCCTGAATACCTGCCTGCTGCTGTATGTCCAGATGGGCAACAACAATGGCATGGCCATCTCCAACCTCGATCCATCCTACACCAGCTTCGTCAAGGGAGAACTGTTCCGCATCGGCGGTAGGCCCGTCCCCATGTATGTTCTGTTTGCAGTTGTGCTGACAGCCGTCATGTGGTTTATCTGGAATAAGACCACCTTCGGCAAGAATATGTTTGCCCTCGGCTCCAACGAGGAAGCGGCCCGGGTGTCCGGCGTCAACGTGTTTGCCATCACAGTGGGGGTCTTTGCGCTGGCCGGCGCCATGTACGGCTTCACCGGCTTTATCGAGGGCGCCCGTATCGGCTCCAACACGGTCAACACCGGCCTGAACTACGAGCTGGATGCCATCGCCGCCTGCGTCATCGGCGGCGTGTCCTTCGTAGGCGGCATCGGCAAGATCAGCGGCATCGTCATCGGCGTGCTGATGCTGCGGCTGATCTTCATTGGGCTGACCATGGTGGGCGTGCCGCAGGATCTGCAATATCTCATCAAGGGCGCGATCATCCTGTTTGCCTGTGCCCTTGATATGCGGAAGTACCTTGTGAAAAAGTGATCTCATGCAAAGATGGCACGCCTTCGCGAGCCATCTTTGCTTTATCGGAAGAGTGTGGTATACTCTGTGTAAAAGGGAGAGGGGGCGGAGCTGTGGAGCTGTACCGTGTGCTGCTGGTGGACGATGAGGAAAATATCCGCGAGGGTATCAGCCGGAAAATGGACTGGCAGGGCCTTGGCTTTTCTCTGGCGGGAGAAGCCTCCAACGGGCGGGATGCGCTGGAACTGGCGGAGGAGATCCTTCCCGATGTGGTCCTTACCGACATCAAAATGCCGTTTATGGATGGACTGGAGCTCTGCGGCAGCCTGGCAGAGCTTCTGCCGGTTTCTAAATATGTGATTTTTTCCGGCTTTGATGATTTTGAGTATGCCAAGCAGGCCATTCGGAGGAATGTATCGGAGTACATTCTCAAGCCCATCAATGCCGATGAGCTGTCCGCCGTACTGCGGCGGCTGAAGGCAGAGCTGGACCGGGAGCGTGCGGAAAGGCGGGACGTGGAGCTGCTTCGCAGCCGTTATGTGAAAAATCTGCCGGTGCTGCGGGAGCTGTTCTACACCAACCTGCTGGACGGACGGCTGGAGGCGGGAACGGAGCGGGCGCGGGCGGCGCAGCTGGATATCGATCTTTCCGGGGGAAAATGGGCGGTGGCCCTTGCCTACATCGGCGGCGGCAGCCGTGATGCGCTGTCCACGCTGTCCGTACAAAAGCTGCTGGAGGAGGCCCTGACGGAAGACAGGTGCAAGCTCTTTTTGTACAACGATTGGATCGCTTTGATCCTCAGCCTGACGGAGACCTTTTCCGTCTATGACCTGATCCGCGCTCTGGACCGCGCCTGCGCACTGACCGCATCTTATCTGGCGCTGACGCTGACGGTGGGCGTAGGTGCGCCGTGCCGGGAGCTTTCCAGCCTTCCGCGCTCCGCCGCCGAGGCGCGGACGGCACTGGAATACCGCTCCATAGTGGGGCGTGGGCAGGTCATCTACATCGGTGATCTGGAGCCGGACAGAAGCCCGCTGCTTTCCTTTGACGAGGCGGACGAGCGGGTGCTGACCGCTGCCATAAAGCTGGGGAATGAAAGAGAGGTCCGAAGCGCGGCGGCAGCACTGGCAGGAAAGCTCCGGGAGGTGAAGCCCTCCGCCGGACAATACAATCTGTTCCTCCTGGAGCTGGTGACGCATCTGTTGAAGCTGACGCGGCGCTCCGGCATAGGTGCGGAGGAGGTTTTCGGCGCAGATTTTTCCCTGCCCCCGCAGATGTCCGAGCTTCCCAGCTTAACAGAGCTGGAGGACTGGTGCGCGGAGCGCTGTCTGCGCCTCCACACGCTGATCCGCTGCCGACAGACGGCATCGGCGGGACGGACGGTGGAGACAGCCAAGGAGTACATCCGCCAGCATTACGGGGAGAGCGACCTGTCGGTGGAAAAGCTGTGCGCCTATCTGCATCTAAGCTCCACCTACTTCTCCACGCTGTTCAAGCGGGAGACGGGCACGACCTTTACCGCCTATGTCACGATGGTGCGGATGGAGGCAGCTGCCGAGGCCATCCGCACCACAGAGGAAAAGACGTACCTGATCGCACGGCAGTGCGGCTATGAGGACCCCAACTACTTCAGCTATGTGTTCAAGCGTCACTTCGGCACGACGCCGACGAAATACCGCGGTGCGGGCAGGTGACGGGCGGAGAGAGGAGCCCCCAGTGGATAAGAGAGCTTCCTGCTTCAGAGGAAAATGGAAACAACTGTATCACAGCGCCAGTATTCAGCTGATCCTGTCAGTCGCCTTTACCACCGTGGCAGTGACGGGCATGCTGTTTCTGGGGGTCGCTCTGATGCTGCGCTTTTCCTCCTCCTCCAACGCGATGGCAGCGGAGAGCAGTCAGCGTGTGCTGGCGCAGGTGAACCTGAACCTGGACAGCTATCTGCGCAACATGATGCGGGTATCGGATACGGTGTACTACCGCGTTATAAAAAACACGGATCTGCAGCGGGAGGACATGGCGCGGGAGCTGCGGGACGCCTTAGATCTGCTCTATGCAAAGGACCGGGAGGTGCTGGTGTCGCTGGCGGTGTTTGACGGAAGCGGCAGCCTGGTCTCCGCCCCCCCTCTGGGCGCGTTGAAAAACAGTGTGACTCCCAGCCGTGAGAGCTGGTTCACCACCGCTATGGAGCGTATTGAAAACCTGCACTTCTCCACACCCCACGTGCAAAATCTGTTTGATGACCCCGATTCGCGGTATCACTGGGTGGTCTCTCTCAGCCGTCACGTGGAGCTGTCACGCGGCGGCGTCATGCAAAGCGGCGTGCTGCTGGTGGACATGAGCTTCAGCGGCATCGAGCAGATCTGCAAGGAGGTGTCCCTCTCCAACGGGCAAGGATACCTTTACCTGATCGACGGGAGCGGCGAAATCATTTACCATCCCCGTCAGCAGCTGATCTACGCGGGCTTGCAGGATGAGAACAATCTGACCGCCGCGGCCTATTCCGACGGGACACACACGGAGAAGTTCCAGTCCCAGCGGCGGCAGGTGACGGTCAAGACCGTGGGCTACACCGGCTGGAAGCTGGTGGGCGTGGTGCCGGTGGAGACACTGCGGGACAACTACAGCCAGCTTCTGCTGTTCGCCATGTTCGTGGTGATCTTCTCCATTTTCCTGCTGGTATTCGTGAACCTCCGGCTTTCAGAGTGGATCACTGCGCCCATGAAGAAGTTGGAGCTTGCGGTGCGTGAGCTGGAAAAGGGCGCGGAGTCCGTGGATTTCGATGTGGACGGCCCTTACGAGGTGGAGCATCTCAGCCGCTCCGTGCAGTCCATGGTGTCCACCATGCGTCATCTGATGGAGGACATTCTCCGGCAGGAAGAGGAAAAGCGGCGCAGCGAGCTGGACGTGCTGCAATCTCAGATCAATCCCCATTTCCTCTACAATACGCTGGACAGCGTGGTATGGATGACGGAAAACGGGCGGACGCAGGAGGCGGTGGCCATGCTGACGGCGCTGGCACGATTTTTCCGCATATCCCTCAGCAAGGGCAGCAGCATCATCCCCATCGGGGACGAACTGGAGCACGCCAGGAACTATTTGGCCATTCAGAAAATGAGGTATAAAAACAAATTCTTCGCAGACATCTCCGTGGAGCAGGGTGTGGAGAGACTGTATACCGTCAAGCTGATCATCCAGCCGATCCTGGAAAACGCCATCTATCACGGCATGGAATACGCGGACGGCGACGGCGAGATCCACATCCGCGCCTTCCGCGAGGGCGAGAACATGGTCATTGAAGTGGAGGACAACGGGCCCGGAATGCCGGAGCAGGTGGTGGAGCAGCTTTTGAATCCCGGCATCTCCGTGTCTGCCGCAAGGCCGGGTGGCACGGGCATCGGTCTGCGTAATGTCCACCAGCGGATACAGCTGACCTTCGGCGCAGCCTACGGTCTGACCATTCGCAGCGAGCCGGACAGAGGGACGGTGGTGCGTATCTGCCTGCCTGCACTGGGAGAAAATGAGGTGCGGAAATATCGGAGGGAGGGAGAGGCGTGAGCCGAAAGGTGTTATTCCAGCTGGTGCTTCCCCTGATCGGATTGAGCATACTCTTCTGGCTGCTGGCCTTTGCTCCCGGCGAACGGAAGAATCAGCCCGCTCTGCTGGAGATGTCCGTCATCCTCCGCGACGGAGACGGCGCAGTTTCCACCATGCGAAGGGGCATGGAGCAGGCGGCGGTGGATCTGAATGTGGAGCTGCGCTTCCTGACGCCCTCCGCGGACAACAGCGCCGCCGAGCAGGCGCATCTGCTGGAGAGGGAGACGGCGGGAGGCACACAGGCTATCCTGCTGCTTCCGGCGGATCGGGGCGTGCTGGGTGAGGCTGTATCCGCGGCGGCGGGCAGGACGGCACTGGTGACGGTGGAAACGGATATGACCGAATGGGGTGCCGGAGCCGCTGTGACCATGGATCATCAGGCGCTGGGCGAGGCACTGGGCGAGGCGGCGTGCAACGGCGTACCGACCGGCGGCACGGTGCTGCTGCTGGACAGCCTGCCCGGAGACAATGGGATACGGGAGCGGATGCTGGCGGCAAGGGAGACCCTGGAGCGAGCGGGGCGGCAGGTACGGATATATCAGTGGAGCGCTGACACCGCCTCCTTCACGGACATTCTGCGGATTGAAAGACCGGGCGCGGTGGTCGCCTTTGAGGCGGCGGTACTGGCGGAGGCAGCGGAGATGGCGCGGAGCAACGAGAGCTTTCCCCTGCTATATGGCTGTGGCTCTACACCCGCCATCGCCGCCGCGCTGGAGGAGGGACGCGTGACGGCCATCGCCGCGCTGAATGTGTTCTCCGCAGGGTATCTGGCGGTGGATGCTGCGGCGGCGCTGGCGCGGCATGAGGACTGGACGGGCGTACCCACCGTGGCTTTTTCCATCGTCCGGCAGGAGAACATGTACGACAACGACAACCAGAAGCTGCTGTTCCCCGTGACATGAGCTTGTAAGGGAGAGGAGACGGTATGAAGAGGATCGTTTGCCTGATCGCCGCGCTGACCCTGCTGCTGGCGCTGCCTGCCTGCCGTGCGGATACAGGCGTGGGCAGAACGCTTCGGGTCGGAGTGGCGCTGTACCAACAGGAGGATACCTTTATTGAAACCGTGACCAGAGAATTGCAGCGGGCTGCGCTGGAAACGGGAGATGGTCAGGGCATAAAGATCAATTTATATATTGCCGACGGCAAAGAAAGTCAGGCCACGCAGAACGAGCAGGTAGATCGCTTTCTGGAGCGGGGCTACGATGTGATCTGCGTCAATGTCGTGGATCGCACGGCGGCGGCCGTTATCATCGACAAGGCACAGGCAGCGGATGTGCCGGTGATCTTCTTTAACCGCGAGCCGGTGGAGGAGGATCTGCGCCGCTGGCAGCATGCCTACTATATTGGGCTTCCGGCGGGGGACGCCGGGGTATTGCAGGGTGAGCTGGTGCTGGACGCATGGCAGAGCCGTCGGAACGAGCTGGACCGGAATGGCGATGGTGTGCTGCAATATGTGATGCTGGAGGGAGAGCCGGGACACCAGGATGCCCTGCTCCGGACGGAGTACAGCATCTCTACCCTGATAAAGGCCGGCGTCTCCACGGAGAAGCTGGCCAGCGCCGCCGCCAACTGGCAGCGCGGGCAGGCCGGCATCCGGATGCGTCAATGGCTTCGGGAATTCGGGGATGCGATAGAGGTGGTCTTTGCCAACAACGACGACATGGCACTGGGTGCTATCGACGCCTGCACCGAGGCCGGGCTGGGTAAAAGCAGTTTGCCGTTCATCGTGGGTGTGGATGCCACACCGCCGGCAATGGAGGCGCTGCGGGAGGGAACACTGGAGGGCACCGTTCGCAACGATGCCGTCGGCCTGGCGGAGAGCCTGATAAGCATGGCCGTTTCCCTCTCGTCAGAGGGGGCGCCCCCGCAGGGGATGGAGGTAACGGACGACAGCTACGTATGGCTGCGGTACGAGGCGGTCACGGCGGAGCAGCCGGAGGGCTGACGCCCCAAAGGGGACAAGCCCCTTCACGAAGAGAACAAGGAGGAGCAGATGACGATACATACAAGGCTGGAGGAATGTCTGGAGCAGCTCTCATTTGAAGAAACCCTCATCCGCCTTTACGGCAGGGAGGGCAAGGATCGGGCGCACACCCGCTGTCTGGAGGCCGCGGCCGGCTTCCGTCAGGCCTTTGGCTATTCGGCGCAGGCGCTGTTCAGCGCGCCGGGCCGCACGGAGCTGGGCGGCAATCACACCGATCACCAGCGGGGTTGCGTTTTGGCCGCCGCCGTGGATCTGGACATTCTGGCGGCGGCAGCCGTCACCGGCAGCGGTGCTATCCGCGTGCTGTCTCAGGGCTATCCCATGACGGAGGTATCCCTCCGGGAGCTGACTCCGCAGGAGGGGGAGAAAAACACCTCGGCGGCGCTGATCCGGGGCGTGGCGTCCCGGATGCAGGAGATGGGCTGTGCCCTGCGGGGCAGGGGTCTGGACGTGTATATGACCTCCACCGTCCCCAAGGGCAGCGGCCTCAGCTCCTCCGCCGCCTTCGAGGTACTGCTGGGGACGATGCTCAATGAGCTGCTCTGGGAGCGGCATTGTACGCCGGTGGAGCTGGCGCAGATCGGCCAGTATGCGGAAAACGTGTTCTTCGGAAAGCCCTGCGGCCTGATGGATCAGACCGCCTCCTCCGTGGGCGGCGTGGTGGCCATCGACTTCGCGGATACAGCCCACCCGGTGGTGGAGCGGCTGGACGTGGATCTCCACGCCTGCGGATATGCCCTGTGCATTCTGGATTCCGGCGCGGGACACGAGGATCTGACCGGGGAGTACAGCGCCATCACCGAGGATCTGCGGGCGGTCTGCCGCGTGTTCGGCAAAGAGGTGCTGCGGGAGGTGCCGGAGGAGGACTTCCTTGCGAAGCTGCCCCACGTCAGAAAGGCGGCGGGGGATCGGGCGGTAAACCGTGCCTTCCACGTCTACGGCGAAAACCGCCGCGTGCGGGAGGAGGTACAGGCGCTCCGCAGCGGCGATTTCCAGCGGTTTCTTACGCTGGTGCAGGAGTCGGGGCGCTCCTCCGCCATGTATTTGCAGAATATCATTCCCACCGGCAGCACGGCGGTGCAGGAGCTGATGGTGACCATCGCCCTGTGCGAACGCATGCTGGAGGGGCGGGGCGCCGTCCGTGTCCACGGCGGCGGCTTTGGCGGCACAGCGCAGGCATTCGTGCCGCTGGATATGCTGGACGGCTTCCGCGACAGGGTGGAGGCCTCGCTGGGACGGGGCTGCTGCCACGTGGTGCGCATCCGGCCGGCCGGCGGCATCCGGCTGGGATAGGAGGTGCGTCATGTGCTATCAGGCCATTGAAGATCTGCTGGGCTACGCCCTGCGCACAGGGCTTATAGAGGAATGTGACCGCACATGGGCGGCAAATCGTTTGCTTCAGACCTTGGGGCTGGAATCGTGGGAGCCGCCGCAGACAGTCCGGGAGCGGCCCTTGGAGGATATTCTGAGGGAGCTGCTGGACGACGCGGCGGAGCGGGGCGTCATACAGAACGACACCACCAGCCGCGACCTGTTCGATACCGAGCTGATGGGCATACTGACGCCCCGCCCCGCTCAGGTCATCCGTGAATTCCGGCGACGGTATCAGACCGACCCGAAGGAGGCCACAGACTGGTTCTACCGCTTCTGTCAGGACACGGACTACATCCGCCGTTACCGCGTTGCGCGGGACAGAAAGTGGAAGGCCGCCACCCCCTACGGGGAGCTGGATATCACCATTAATCTCTCCAAGCCGGAGAAGGACCCTAAGGCCATCGCCGCGGCGAAAGCAGCGCCCCAGCGGGGCTACCCGAAGTGCCTGTTGTGCAGAGAGAACGAGGGCTACGCCGGACGGCTCAACCACCCCGCCCGGCAGAACCACCGGATCATCCCCGTCACCATCCATCAGGAGGACTGGTTCCTCCAGTACAGCCCCTATGTCTACTACAACGAGCACTGCATCGTTTTGAACGGCCGGCACACCCCCATGAAGATCGACAAAGCCACCTTCCGCAAGCTGCTGGACTTCATCAGGCAGTTCCCCCACTACTTTGTGGGCAGCAACGCCGATCTCCCCATCGTGGGCGGCTCTATTCTCAGCCACGACCATTTTCAGGGCGGCCGCTATGTTTTTGCCATGGAAAAAGCCCCTGTGGAGCAGCATGTCACCTTCCGGGGCTTTGCAGATGTGGAGGCCGGCATTGTCAAGTGGCCCATGTCTGTGATCCGTCTCCGCTGCGGGGAGGACCGGCGTCTGGTGGAGCTGGCGGAGCGCATTCTGACCGCGTGGCGGTGCTACACGGATGAGGCGGCCTTTGTGTTCGCGGAGACCGACGGCGAGCCCCACAATACCATCACCCCCATCGCCCGGATGCGGGCGGGGCAGTTCGAGCTGGATCTGGTGCTGCGCAACAACATCACCACCGCGGAATATCCCCTGGGGGTGTACCACCCCCATCAGGAGCTGCACCACATCAAGAAGGAGAACATCGGCCTCATCGAGGTCATGGGTCTGGCGGTGCTTCCGGCGCGGCTGAAGGACGAGCTGGACGGCGTGGCGCGGGCGCTGGTGCATGGCGGCGATCTGCGCCGGGACGAGGCTCTGGCCAAGCACGCGGACTGGGCGGAGGCGCTGAAAAGCCGCCATGTGTTCACGGCGGAAAACGCCGAAGAGCTGCTGCGGCAGGAGGTGGGCGCGGTGTTCGCGCAGGTGCTGGAGCACGCCGGCATCTTTAAGCGCACCCCGGAGGGGCAGGAAGCCTTTCTGCGGTTTATTCAAAGTGTATGAAAGAAGGAGGACGCGAGTATGAAAACCATTTTGGTGGCTGGCGGTGCCGGATATATCGGCAGCCACATGACGGTACTGCTGGTCAAGCGGGGCTATGATGTGATCGTAGCGGACAATCTGCGTACCGGACACTGGCAGTCTGTCAAGGGCGCGCGGAAGCTCTACGTGGGTGATCTGCGGGACACCGCCTTCCTGCATCGGGTATTCTCAGAGAACAGGATCGACGGCGTGATCAATTTTGCGGCCTGCTCCCTGGTGGGCGAGAGTGTTGTTGATCCGCTGAAATACTACGGCAACAACGTGGAGGGCGCGGTATCCCTGCTGACAGCCATGCAGACCCACGGCGTGGACAAGATCGTGTTCTCCTCCACGGCGGCCACCTACGGCGAGCCGGAGAAGCAGCCCATCGAGGAGGGCGACCGCACGGAACCCACCAACCCCTACGGCGCCACCAAGCTGGCCATTGAAAATATGCTGAAGTGGTGCGACGGCGCCTACGGCATCCGCTATGTGGCCCTGCGCTACTTCAACGCCGCCGGCTCCGACACCGAGGCGGGCATCGGCGAGGACCACGAGCCGGAATCCCACCTGATCCCCCTGGTGATGAAGACGGCGCTGGGACAGCGGGACCACATCGGCATCTTTGGCGAGGACTACCCCACGCCGGACGGCACCTGCGTGCGGGACTACATCCACGTGAAGGATCTGGCGGAGGCCCACCTGCTGGCGCTGGAATATCTGGAGCGGGGCGGCAGCAGCGACGTGTTCAATCTGGGCAACGGCACCGGCTATTCCGTGCGTGAGATCATCGATACGGCCCGCCGGGTCACCAGCAAGGAGATCAAGGCCGTTGCGGAGCCCCGCCGCGGCGGCGACCCCTCCGTGCTGATCGCCTCCAACAAAAAGGCCGCTGAGGTGCTGGGCTGGAAACCCAACCGCAGTCTGGAGCAGATCGTTGCCGACGCGTGGGCGTGGCACAGCGGCCATCCCAACGGCTATGAGGGATAAACCTTGTATCGACTGAGACCCTTTGGGACACTGGGTGGAAAAGAGGTCCCTGTCATAGAGCTTTCCACCAGCCGTTGTGCCGTGGGGCTGCTGCCCTACGGCGCAGCCGTCCGTAGCATCTATGTGCCGGACAGAAACGGCAAGATGACGGACATCTGCCTGGGCTACGACGAGTTGGAAAGCTATCGGCACATGGATGCCTGCTTCGGCGGAACCATCGGGCGCTGTGCCAACCGCATCGGCGGGGCGGCCTTCAGCATCGACGGCACGGCGTACCGTGTTACGGCAAACGAGGGAAGGAACTGCCTCCACGGAGGAAACGAGGGCTTCCACAAGAAGCTGTGGGACTTCACCTGCGCCGAGAATGCGGTCATGTTCACCTACACCTCCCCCGACGGGGAGGAGGGCTTCCCCGGCGCTGTCCGTGTGGAGGTCACCTACCGCTTGGCAGACAGTACGCTCACCATAGAGTACCGTGCAGCGGCGGAGAAGGACACCGTGGTTAACCTGACGAACCACGTCTATTTCAATCTGGGCGGCCACGACAGCGGCGAAGTGGATGACCATGTGCTGACGGTACGGGCCGATCACTATACGCCGACAGATGGAGAGAACATCCCAACGGGACAGATGGCGGAGGTGGAGGGGACACTGCTGGACCTCCGTGCTCCCACGGAGATGAAGAGCCGTCTCCGCAATGTATCTCTGAACGGCGGGCATGGATATGATCACAACTATGTTCTCAATGCGGGGCAAGCACCGGCGGCGGAGCTGTGGTGTCCCGCCACTGGCATCGGAATGGAAATGACCACCTCAATGGAGGGAATGCAGCTATATACGGCGGGATGGCTGACGGAACGCACCGGAAAGCAAGGGGCACTCTATGGGCCTTTCCACGGGATTTGCCTGGAAACACAGCGGTTTCCGGACGCTGTGAATCATGCGGCATTTCCTTCTCCCATCCTGCGGGCCGGTGCGGAATACTGTGAGCAGACCGCATATCGGTTTTTTGCCCGATAAGACGCGGCGAAAAGCAGAGCCGGGGATACCTCCACGGCGTGGGATGTCATAATCAAAGATTACCAACAGCCGTAGGCCATCTCATCGAATGGCCTGCGGCTGTTCTCGCGCTGACAAAAGAATTTTCGTAAAGTCTCAAAACCGGGTTGTAAAACTGTCCGGAAAAAGGTGATAGGTGAAGGATGTACTGTGAAAAAGATCATCCGGGCTCCGCCTTGCATATTGGTCGCCATTAAGATGTTGATCTAAGAAACCGCGCTTACAGGTATTTCTCCCTCAGGTATTCCGCTTCCTTCTCGGTGATCAACCGGTCCCATTGGCAGGCGTTGATGCTGCCGTAGAGCTCTCTTCACCGGCAATCGAGGAAGGACACATTTTCCCGCAGCCCGCGCTTGTATTCCTCCCGTGCATGCAGCAATGACGCCGGCAGATCCCGCTCATAGTACGGGAGGATCTCCGGAGATCCGGCAGTCGTTTACTCGGCGGAATTTCCCACATAGAACTCCGCCATGTCATCCAGTCTCAGACAGGCCAGCCGGCGGTGCTCCGAGCGCAGGTTCCCGCAGCCGCAATCGATGTCGATGATGTTATTTCCATGCCAAATGCGGTGCTCTTCATCCGTTTTCCCCGTTAGAAAGCATGTCGGTGTGTGCCCCACAATGCAGATGGTGTCGGGATAAGGACTCCTGCTGTCGGGAGTCACACGACCCCAAATGCGGGCGTTCCGATCCTCCGACGGGCAGCCGTGAACAAGATGAAACTTCCGTCGGCTGACCTCGAGATCCAGATGATCCGGCAGACCGGCCAAAAAGCGCAGGATCGAGCCTCGCTCCGTTGGCATCCTATGATAGAGCAGCTCCCGATAGGTGGGCATTCCCCCGTTCTGCCGCCAGAGGTCCCGCGCCCCGAATTCATTTTTAGGGCCGAGCGTGTCAAGACACATCTGCTCATGATTGCCAAGGAGCATGGTCATATTGGGCGCAGCCATGATCCAGCGCAGGATATCCACGCCCATCACCCCGCGGTCAATCACATCTCCGATGATGTATAAATGGTCGGCATCAGAGAAGCGGATCAGCTCCATCATCCGCTCAAGCTTGTCCAGATCTCCGTGAATATCCGAAACACAGTAGATCATAGCGGCATCTCTTTCTCACGACTCCTTCAGCCAGCGGGAGAACTCCTCCGGCGAGATCGCGCCGCTGTCGCAGTCCTCTTTTTTCTTTCTGGCCTCCTCGCTCCAGGCGTAGAACGCGCTTTTGGTCAGCCTGCCGGTATTGATGCGGGCGAAACGCTTCTTGTACTCCCTGCGGTATTCCTTGAACACCTCGTCGCCCTGCTTGCGCTGCGTCCATGTGTTGATGGCCCCCATCTCCCGGCAGGTGCGGCCCTTGCTGTCGCAGATCCGGCCGCAGTACTCCGTGCTGGCCTTGCCCGTCACAGCGAAGTAGCGCAGGCAGTTCTTGCATACCCGCATCCTCACCTCACGCTTCACGCACTCCCGTATATGGTGGTCGATGAGGTCATAGATGTCCTTGGGATATAGCACCTCGGCAAAGATCCGTCTGTCGATGACCTCGAAGTTGACAGGCTGTGGCTGGAACTGGAAAGTGTACAACGTGTCGTTGCCCTCGGCGTTGTAGTAGGCTACCATCTTTTCAGATACGGATTTCTTCTCGCCGTCCATGTCCAGCGCATGTGTGATTAAACTAATGATCTGTCGCTGCATGGTATCGATGTTGCTGTAAATGTGGCTGATTTTTTTATGGGGCAACAGCCGAAGATACTCCTTGGGCGTGACGCGCTCCACCGCTTTCAACCGCTCTGTCCAGTCCAGCCGCAGCAGCTCAAAATAGACGTGTCGGGATGCAAGCTCGTCCAGTCCTGCTGCTACGACCTGCAGGTCATCCTTGGCGCCGGACTGGTAAAAAGCCAGCAAGGCTTTGTCTATTTTCCTGGTGATGGCTTCCAGCTCCTGCGTATCCATATACAGCAGCTCCATCAAACTTTCCGGGAACGGAAAGTCTTTTTTTATGGTCTGCTCTCTGTCCGCCGCATCGGTGTACTCGTAGTACTCCCTGCCGCCGTCGATGTAGGTTTTGAAAATATAGTCTGGCATAATGTGTACTCCTTAAATTAGACTAATGAAATATATTGCGTTCAATAAGACTTGACAACGGGGTTTTGACGTGTTATAGTATGCCCAGAAGTAGACGCAGGAAACTGGTTTTATGAAATAAGTCTAATCTATTAAGGCAGATATGTCAACCGTTA
>OGES01001680.1_pt1 | contig 16755 bp, 9 predicted proteins | sample 1570711 | NCBI WGS metagenome assembly OGES01 (sample SAMEA2582133, study PRJEB24529) | metagenome | biome: Human gut stool | place: China | collected 2011 | reverse complement strand
ACTTCATCAACTTTAAGAAACGTGTCTTCATCACTCTGAACATAAAAAAAGAGAAAACCTATCAGGTTCTCTCTAGATGTTAGCTTTTCGTCACCCACTACAGTTGACAAGGAGCCGATTTAAACTAGATCGTTTATTATTTACAATTTACACTTCTTTATTTGTATTTTTACGGCGTTTTCCGATATATAGGATACCAAATAAAGACATTATTGCCATACCCACAGTAGTGAGAATTGAAGATTCGTCACCAGTTGATGGCAATTCATTTGCATGTTTAGCCACACGTGAGCCAACAAATGTTTCGCCAGCATTTACAGAACCAGTGTTAGGAAGTTCTTTCTTATCTTTTGCTTTCACAGCTGGAGCTTGATATGTATTATCTTTATTAGTACCTGCAACAGCAGAAGTTTCTGGTGTTGCCGCTGTTGGCATAGCTGGAGCATCCGTTCTAGGAGTTGCTGGTGTAGCTGGGGTTGGGAAATCAGGAGCTGGTTTTTCAGGTCTTGATGGCGCTGGATTTTCTTTATTTGATTCAGGTAATTTACCTTCATTTAATTTTGATAAATCAAACTCAGGTTTTTCTTCAGTAGTAGCTGCTTCAGCAGCATTCACGCCTCCGTTGAACTCTGGAACTTCGTTAACAGCAGCTTCTACAAAATTTACTCCACCTTTGAACTCAGGAAGTTCAGGTTGAATAAGAGCTTCACCTTTTGAAGATTCTACCTTATTTTCTGCTGGTGCTTCACCTTCTGGTTTAGCTGGCTCAGTTGGAGGTGTTGTATCATTCAGTCCACCGTTGAATTCTGGATTATTAGGTTGGGTAGGAGCATTGTCATCATTTACTCCACCATTGAACTCTGGAGTTGCTGGTGTTGTAGGCGCTTCTTCATCGTTTACTCCACCTGTGAATTCAGGTTTTTCTTCAGCTGTAGGAGCGTCAGCAGGATTTACCCCACCATTGAATTCTGGAGCATTAGGAACCGTTGGAACCTCATCCGCTTCCTTAGCAGGTTCAGTAGGTGCTTCTTCATCATTTACGCCACCACTGAAGTCTTTAGGTGCTTCACCTTTAGGAACTTCTTTTAAGTTTTCGATATAGCCTAAAGTCGCGTTGTAATCATCAGTTAATTCATCGATTGCATCTTTGTAAGCTTTTACTGCTTCGTTAACTTCGTCGAATTTAGCTTGAGCTTCATCAGCAACAGTTTTAGCAGAAGCAACAGCAGCTTCTAATCTAGTTACAGCATCTTGTAATCCATCTTGGATAGATTGTTCAGCATTATTTTTCTTAGCTGTTTCAAGAGCAGCTTTAGCTTTTTCTAAAGTTTCTTTTTGTTTATCTAATGCAGCATTTTTTTCTTCTACTGCTTTAGCTTTTTCAGTAGCATCAGCTTTATCTTTATCAGCTACTTTAGTTAATTTTTCAATTTTTTCAGCGATATCATCAGCGATATCTTGAAGTTTTTTAACGATTGGTTTAGAAGCTTCTTTGTTGTAAGCAGCGTCTAATTTTTCTTTATCAGCTGCTGGAAGCTCAGATAGATCTTTACCTTCTTGTTTTGTAGCACCGATTTCGTCAGCTTGAGGATCTTGATCTTTATTAGCTTCAGCAGTCGCATTTTGATTTTCTAATTCTTTTAGAACATCTCCTGCAGTTAAGTCGCCTTTTTCAACTGCAGCTAAAATATCTTCTTTACCTAATGCTTTTTTAGCTTCTTCTTTATTTGTAATCTTAGCATCAGCATCGATATCTTTTTCTAATTGATCCAAAGCATCTTTAAGAGCAGTTCTAGTTTCTACTTCTTCTTTTTTAAGTTCTTCAACTTTAGCTTTTGCTTTTGCCGCATCTTCTTTAGCTTTAGCTAATTCAGCTTCTGCGTCAGTTTTAGCTTTATCAGCTTCAGCTTTTTTAGTTTCAGCAGCTGTTACATCTTCAGCTTCTTTAGTAGCTTTAGCTGTAGCTTCATCTGCTTTTGTTTTAGCTTCGTCTGCTTTTTTCTGCAATTCAGCAACTTTAGCATCGGCTTCTGCTTTAGCTTCAGCAGCTTTTTCAGCTTCTGTTTTTTCTGCTGGTTTAGCTGGTTCTTCTTCTTTTGGCTTAGCTGGTTCGCTAGCTTCTTTTTCTTTAGCGGCTTTCACTTCTTCTAGAGTTTTGTTGTACTCATCAGTAAGTTTGTTTAGTTCATCAGCGTAAGCTTGAGTATCAGCAGCAGCTTTATCGAATGCATCTTGTGCAGCATCTTTAGCTTTTTCGATACCTTTTACAGCTTTATCTAATGAAGAAACAATATCAGAATCAGAGCCGTTATCTGTAGCTGATTTAAGAGCTTCTTTGGCTTCTTTTAATGTATCTTCTTGTTTTTTAAGCGCTTCAGCTTTTTTATCTTCTTCATCTTTTAATGCATCAGCAGCTTCTTTAAGCGTATCAACTTTTTCACCTAAATCATCAGCTTTATCTTGAAGTTTTTCTGATGCAGGACGAGCAGCATCTTCTTTTTCAGCTTTATCGATTCCAGCTTTAATTTCTTCAGGAAGAGTATCTTTAGTTTTAGCTTCAGCTTGAGTTGCTTTAGCGTTAGCTTTAGCTTTTTCATTATCATCTGCTAATTCTTTAAGAACATCACCAGCTTTTAAATCACCAGATTCTACAGCCGCTAATAAGTCTTCTTTACCAAGTACTTTTTTAGCATCTTCTTTGTTTGTAATTTTAGAATCAGTATCGATATCTTTTTCTAATTGATCTAAAGATTTTGATAAAGCATCTTTAGAATCAGCTTCTTCTTTTTTAGCGTCTTCTTCTTTTTTAGCTTCTTCTTTAGCTTTAGCGTCAGCTTCAGTAGCTTTTTCTTTAGCTTTAGCTAATTCTTCGTCAGCTGCAGTTTTAGCTTTTTCAGCTTCAGTTTTTGCAGCTTCTGCATCAGCAGCTTCTTTTTTCTCAGTTTCAAGTTTTTTAGCTGCTTCATCAGCTGCAGGAGTAGTTGTATCTACTTTAGCTTGAGCTTCAGTAACTTTTTCTTCAGCTTTTTTAGCTTCATCTTCAGCTTTTTTAATTTCTGGACTTGTAACTTCTGATTTAGAAGTGTCAGTAGCTCCAGCATCTGCTGGTTGTTCTGTTGTCTCAGAATTTCCAGCAGGGTTAGTTGCTCCATTTGAATTAGTTACTGATGTATCAGGTGTGCCAGCTGGTTGAGCTGAAGTTGTAGTTGTATTGGTAGAAACATCAGCTTTTACAACTGACGGTTGAGATGCAGCAAGCGCAGCACCTAAAACAGCTACACTAGCCAAGCTTGTTAACACGATTTTCTTTCTATCCATTTTTTGGAACCCCTTTCAAAGTCATATCCGAATTTATTGTAACACTTTCTAAAAAGATAATCAAGTAATAGGTTATTTTATTTATATATACTTATGTTAATTTTCAAATACACCTCTCATAGCAGAAAAAGAAAGCCCGTTTTATAAGCTTTCTTTTCATTATTTACATTTTCGATGGTAAATTTTACACTTTTAAACCCACTCACCGTTGGCATTTACTGTGTAACCATTGATTGTAGTGCTTACTGCAAGGGCTCCTGAACTATAAGCATAGTACCAAGTAACACCGTCTTGCAACCAACCAGTCTTCATTCCATCTTCTGCAAAATAATAAGTCTTATCAGCAACTTTTACAAAGCCTAACTTTTTAACACCATCTTTTTCATCTATAGCTTTGTCTTAATCTTGATCTTTTTTCTTTAATCCAAGAAACGCACCTAAGGTAAACATTATTCCGGCAACTAATGACATGAAGACTTCGCTAACTGTTCCAGTTTTTGGCAACCTATCATTGTTAGTAGTTGATTTACTATCAATATTGGTATGTTTATTATCTATATTCTCTGGTTCATTAAGATAAACTTTCTTCTTATTTTCAAAGTTTTTATCATTTTCATCAGGAACTGTAACTTTGACATCCTTAGTTGAATCAGATTTGTGTGAATGATTTTCTCTTTGTAAATCCTCCTTTTTGTAATTTTCATCTAAGTGACTATGATTTGCTTGCACGTTATCTTTCTTTTTCGATACATCAAAAGTAGGTTTATTTTCCTCCTCCTTTTTCTCCTCTATTTTCTTGAATACAGGTTTTATAAGGGTATCTTTTGATACATTAATAACATAGCCAGCGTCTTTTTTCCCTTCGACACCAGAAATTTCCCAGCCATCAAATTGATATCCTTTTTCTAATTCACCCTTATAGAGAGGTAAAATGAAATCTTCTTCCGACACTATCGTTGAACTCATTTCTTTTCCATTTTGAATGGTCACAGTCACCGTATGAGGTTTTAGTTCGCTCACCTCTCCCGTATCTTTGTTTAAAATGAATTCTTTTACGGTTGTATTTCTTGCAAAATCTTTTACAACAATCTTAATGTTTAGTGTCTTATCTGTTAGTTGTTTAATATCATCAAATGACTTATATTCTTTTCCATTTACATAAATATGTTTGTCTTGAATCTCACCATCGAATCCGTTATTTCTTTTATCATTGATATTAAAGACTACAGATTTTCCGTCAGCATATTCAATACTAGTATTTCCTTTAGGATCAATGTTTACTTCTGGTTTAACATTATCATATAAAAATTGATAGTGTACTCCAACCGCTTTCGCATTCAAATCGCTATAGCCAGTTTGAAGATAAACATTTCCATCCATATCTGTTACCTTATCTGGGAATCCGTTTGCTTTATAGTCTTTCATTCCCCAGTCCATGATGTCACCGTCTTTAACATTAAGCTTAATGTTAAAATCTCTAGTGTTATCAGTGTGTAAATCTCCGTAGATTAAATAATTATCTACAACCGATTCATTAACTCTCAACTCCCAGTTAAAACCACCCTTATCAGAAATCTTACCTCTTAAATAAAATTCTGGATTTCGCACATAAATTTTATTAGATTTAGATGGATTAAAGTAGTTCTTGTCCATTGAAAGATTTACTGGTTTGGTATCAATAAATAACATAGAGCCATCTTCTTTTATAGCTTCTACGTTGGACCTATCCTCCCCATGATACTCTTTAGCATCTTTACCAAATAATACCAGTTTAGAAGAATCTGTTACAAGATTTCCATCTTTATCGATTGCCTCCCCTTTATCATTCATTTTAAAGGTAAACACTTGATATTTTACAATGTTAAAGCCATCCAAAGCCGACATTAATACTGATTGAGTACTTCTTCCATCTTCAACATTTCTACTATCAGCATAAATTATTTTTTCTGATAGGACTCTTAGATTAGGATTGGCCTTTTGTATTTTTGCTATATCTTCCTGGCTATAAACTCCATTTCCTTCTAACATATCCGTTTTTCCAGGATTATAGGTAGTCACTTTTAGTGCATAGCCTTTTCTTAGAATGATGTTATCCTTTAACAGATATTGTTGTTTTTCTGAATCAGAATAGATTTTACCAGATTCCATTTCCGTTAAATTGTTTGGTTTGTTCTTTGAAAGATCACCTTCTCCTAATTCTATAACATTCCCATAACTTGATGCATAGGGATATTCTGTTTTAGTTTCCTTATTTTTTTCAGGCATTCTAATTTTAGTTTCAGCTTTTATCTGATCATCATCTGTAACAAAGAATCTCATATCTCCTGCAAAAGCTAATCCATCCACACTATCATTAATATTAGCGTATAAATCAAATGTCATCGTTTTTGAGTGGGAATCATACTTAGTCGTTTTGATTTCTATAGATTTATAGTTATTGCCGTAATATACCTTGGCATTTTTAGAAACATTACTTATCTTTCCAAGAATTTCAAAGTGTCCATCTTTAGACGGGCTTAGAACACCATAAATTTTTGATTTGATTTCGTCAAGTTTTTCAGTTTCATATTGTAAGGCACTACCATCGTCATAAGCAATGATATTTCCCTTATCATCGTATTTATAATCGTATTCCTCTGTTCTCTTACCAGTTTCACTTGTAAAGTCATCAACTTCTCTAAATTTCTTTTTAATGAGATTTTTTAAGTCTTTACTTTCAAAATCTCTAATTGTTGAAATGGATTTATTGATAGTCAAGCTAGATTTTTCTTCGATAGACTCTTCATTTTCATGATGATGTTCTACCTCAGTTGTCTCTTTGTTTAGGCTATCATCTTTAACATTTTTTAAATTCTTAAATTTAGATTCAGGAATTTCTCCAAGTTTTTGGTATTTAGATGAATCTTGATCCGGATCTACTAGATAATAGGAAATCATCCCCTTTTCATCAGCATGATCAGCAAATTTAATTCTATGAATCTTTGTGAAATTGCTAGATCCATCTAATGCAATGACTTCAATGATTTTTCCTCTTAAATCTCCTGCACCATTAATTTCATAAATGGTATTTCCGTCTTTGTCAAGTTTTCTATTTCTTCCTTGACCCTCACCTGCATAAGTTACTTCAAGATTTTTCTCAACATCTCCATCTTCATTAACAAGAGCAGCTCCTGCATACCAAACTTCGTTTGCAATCTCGTCAAATTTTTCAGGATGTTCTTTTTGATCTCTCGCAAATAGGGTTTCATTCTTGTATTGATCTTTTACCTTGTGATAAGTATCCTTTGTAATCAACTTAATTTTTTCAGGATTTGAAAAATCAACCGAAACAATTTTAGGAGCTGTGTTATCAATTTTTACAGGAATATAGGAAACCTGCCATGGGTAATCTTTAGTTAATCTATATTTAAATTTATAGAAATATTGACCTTCTGCAATCGGTTCAAATTGTCCTCTTATCTTAGTAGCAGGATCTTTGATATCCTTGCTTTCTGGGGCATTTTCTTCTCTACCTCTAGGATTATAAATGAGTCCATCCCATTTCAAGTCACCCCAAACTTTTAGCTTAGAAGATTGGATTCCCTTAGCATCATTTCTCTTAGAGTTTAAAATTCCTTTAATGAAGTGTTCTCTCGAAATGACTTTTAAGTCTTTTTGATTTTCTCCCTCTTTATTTGTATTTACTATTGAAATCAATCCTTCTTCTGCACTTCTTAATACAAGTGGAGAAGGTGTTAATCCTCTCTCAAGTTGAGCATCTTGATGATTTCCATTTGAATCTAAAGGATAAATGTTAGCAATCTTAGAACCACTTGATGATGGTACGTTGATCCCTTCGTTATTGAAAGCAAATAATTCTGGATTTTGATCTAGGGATGTTCTATTTTTATCTTTTCTATTTTGTATAACTCCAGCTGGATTAAATTTATCTATACCATGTTCTCCACCAATCCCCTTATTTAAGGTTCCTGGAATTTTCGGTTTGCCATCATCATCATAACCTTCCATTGTTTTTGATCTTGAACCTTCTTCCCAGGCCCATTTATCAAGGATTGGTTCGTGGTTCCAATTCCCAGCAAATCCCATTAGAGGCATCGATAAAGAAGGTTGGAAGTTTATTTTCTTCCCGTTGGAGTTCAGAGCTTCCATTTCTTCCACTGACTCAAAATGAATAAATGATTCTACAAATTTATTTTTGTTTTTAGCCTCCCCAACATTTATAACCGCATTTAAATCAAAGCTAGAATTTGGGCCTATAGTGAAAGTGTCATGCTCAAATGTAATATTTGCTCCTTTGATTTTTTCTGGGTGGATTTCTGGAACAATTTGCTTCCCATCTGGAGATTTTTCATCTTTGTATGTTTCATCCAGTTTGAGTCTGTCAGTTAGAGCATCTGTAGTTATAGCAGATGCTGAAACTTTAAAGGTTAAAGGCCTGTTTGATGTATTGTGAAGCTTAATTGTAAAATATTTTTTATCTCCTTTTATTTCTTTAAGAGAAATAGAACCATAAGAGTTTACCAAACCTTTAGAATCCGTGTTTTTAAAAGTAGCTACGACTTCATTTCTCAAAGCATTGGCAACATTAATTAGCCCTGCTCCCTGTTGTCTAGGTGATGCAAAGTATTGACTTTTTTCTTTCCAAGAAGTTGCATCCATCATAGGGCGTGCAGTATTTTGTAGGGCTATTTTTGTAAGACTTGTAAGATCTATTTTGTCATCTCCCTTAAGATTTTTCAACACAGGTCTTTCAAGCATTTCCTTTAATTTTGGTCTAATCAAAACAGTAGAAGCTGCCACGATTGGAGTTGCCATACTAGTCCCTGACATATAACCATAAGTTGATTTCCCATTAATGACATTGAGAGTGGATTTAATATTTTTACCGGGTGCTGAAACATCCGGTTTTAAAAGTAAATCTATTCTTGGCCCCCAAGATGTGGACCCTGCTGGAACGATGATCTCTTCTTTATACAGTTCTTTGTCTGTGTCAGGTGCAAACTTAAAGTCAATCTCTTTTTCGTCACCTACATTCGGTTTATTAGAATTATAGCTTGCCATATCAATTGGATAGTATTGCTCCAATTTATCTTTAAAATCTTCTTTATTATTCCTTTTAACCTCAGTTTTTTTGGCAGGGTTAATCATGTTCCATAACTTTACACCATCATCTCCTGAAATTGAAAAAACTTGACTAGTAGTTCCTTCATCCTCTTCATATCCCATAGCTGGGAGCTCTGTCCAATTATCTCTATTGTAGTAATTTACAGTATTTACAACCATAATGCCACGTGCACCCTTATCCGTTGCACGTTTAAAAGCATTTTTTAAATCCTTGGTATAAATTCGATCCATTACTGCAATTTTGCCCTTAAGATCCAATCCTATCAAATCTTTGTCTTGACCTTTGCCTATATATACAAATTTCAATTTACTAGGAGCTTTTGAACCATCTTCGTTTGTTATGATTTTATTCTTATCGAAAAAGGCCCCTATATTTCTATATTTAAAACTTTCTCCACCTATGTTAACTTTATCAAACTCAACTGTTTGATTTTTAGCAGATGCGACCGCTATCGCATCTTCATGTGCTGCAGTTCGTGTTACATTTCCAGTGTCGGTCATTTTCAGATTATTATTTGCCACTAAATCCCATGAAGAACTTGAAGCAGAAGTCGCATAGTTACCCGTAGCTACAACCATTGGAATGCCTGCTTTTCTTAATGCTCTAATAGCTTGCCAATATTTCTCACCTACAAGACCTGTTCCTGTAAAGCCAGATGATATCGAAACAACATCGACATTGTGTTTGATCGAATCTTCAATAGCATGAAACATTGTTTCATCTCCTGCGAAGCCAGATCCTGCGTCAGAGTACATTTTATAAGAGAAAATCTGTGCATTAGGAGCAATTCCATCTATTCCGTTAAAGTTTTTAATATCTTTTTCAGTATCATTTCCCGCAAGAATCCCTGCAATATGCATCCCATGTGGATCAAAAAAATCGCTTCCATCATCAGCTTTTTCTACAGTAATTTTACCACCATTATAATAATTGAAAGCATGAGGGATTTTATCACTCAACCAGAAATTTTTATCAGTACCTTTTAAGTCTTCTTTTTTAAATCTCATTGAGCTTTTAGCATCATCATCAATCCTCATGGCCTTATGCCTATAATCCGTTCCCGTATCGATATTTGAAATGACCATACCTCTACCATCAAAGTTTTTCCCAAATGGTGCATTGATAGATTTTAGGTAATCGATTGCCTCTTCAACTCCAATTTCTTTTCTAGCATGATTCATCATAGGTTGGACTTTTTGTGACCTTTCAACCGATGAAATACCTTCTATTAGTTTAATTTTGTCCAGAGTATCTTTGGTTGTTTCAATAGCGCTACCGTTAAAAATTCTATCATAAGTATATAAAACTTTTGTATTCTTAAGATTTGATAGTTCCTTGATTGCTTTTTCTCCAGATTCTTTATCTTTAAATTCAGCAATATAGACAAGTTTATCCTCTTTTTGGGGACTTTCTGGTTCTTTACTTGCAGACGAGTCCGCTTTATCTCCTTGGGATTGATTGGAATTTTCTTCTTTGATTTTTGCTTCTTCATTGCTAGTGTTATTGTCTATCACAGGATTTTTACTAACAACTTCTTTTTCCTCAATAATTGTTGTTTTCTTTTCTTCAGTATCCTTTGAAGTTTCTATAACATTATGAGTATCTTCAAGTTTTTCTTCGTTTTCGTTTTGTTTATCTATTACTGTTTCTTTATCAGATATTTTTAAGGAATCTTCAGAACTAGGTGTATCTGCTAGGATTACCTCATTAGGGACATATGCTGCTAAAATAACTGCAGCTGTGGTTAATGACAATACTGTACTTTTTTTCATTTCAATTCCTTACATATTTATTTAACTTCCAATAGATAGTAAACTTTAACTTTGCTAGCATTTGTTATAAAAAGTTTTACTAATACTCTTCGGAGATCGCTTCAAACCGAGTCAACGTCGTCTTAGCGTATGTATGGTTACTGACTTCGTTAGTTCTATCTACAACCTCAAAGCAGTGCTTTGAGCAACCTGCGGATAGTTTTCTAGTTTGCTATTTGATTTTCATCGAGTATAAGTATTATCTAGGAAATAGAGTAGTACATTTATATATAATTGTTAGCTCTCCAAAAAAATAGTATATCATTTAAAAAATGTAAGTCAAGAAAAATTAACATACATTAATTTATTTTTTTATACTAATTAAAAATATTGAGTCAACAACTTTCGTAGTTAGCTGGGGTACATTATCAGAACATTCACACCATCAAAAATAGTAGCAATCAACTTAAAGCACTAGCAACATCACAAAGTCAAACATCATTAATGAAATACCAGCGCTATTAAACAATATAAAAAACCGCTAAGAATAAGACTTAACGGTTATCTTCTACATATCTATTTTTTCAAATCCTCAGTCGTTTATCTACCTATAACCTAGGCTTCACGAGTGCCTTGCTCTACCAACTGAGCTAAATCGGCGATTACACTTACAGTGTGGCACTCTGAGAATAGATGTCAAGGAATTTCCATCTCTATTAGAAAAAGCCTGTCCTCAGACAAGGCTTTAAGTTTCTTCATCTTAGGACCCAGCACTTTCATAAGAATCCAAGCCCCTGTCCCAGAGTTTAAGGGAAATACCAAAAAAGACAAGGGAGATCAAAATCAAACCACCGATGTTAAAGAGCCCATTCTTGCCCTGCAAGAAATAGCTAGCTGGATAATAAGCCGTAAAGGCGAAAGGCACGATAAAACTGATTAACCAACGAAGAAATGAATTATAAATTGAAATGGGATACTTGGCAAAATCATTGAACATATAAAAAATGTAAATCATAGCACCTGACTGCTTGGTCCAAAAAGCAATACTGGCTGTCGCGATTTTCAAGGAAGTATAAATCAAGGTCGCAAAAGGAATACAGACTAGAAAAAGTAGAAATTTGGGAAGCGTCCAAGCAATGCTTGATACTGTTGTTCCCAATAGAATGCAGCCGACCAAAAGTTCTCCCAAAGCATCAATCTGAAAGGTCTCTACGAGGATGTGAAAGAGAGGATTGATAGGACGAGTTAGGTACTTGTCAAACTCCCCTTTTCGGACTAGTCGTTGACCTAAAGCCCAGAGATTGTCAAACAAGAGATGATCCAATCCCTTGGGAATCAAAGAAAAACCATAGATAAAGGCAATCTCTTGAAAAGTCCAACCTTCTAGAGATGGGATGTGTTGAAAAATGACATTGAGAAACAGGAGGTTCAAGCCTTGAGTCAGAAAGACTCCTAGGACACCAACCACAAAATCGACCTTGTACTCCATGATTTGCTTGATGTATTGTCTGATAAAAATCAGATGCATGCGTTGATATTTTTTCATACTATCCTCCTTGAATGGTGATAAATGACTGGACTCGTTTCCAAATCAACTGAGACAAGCCCACCATAACTAAGAGCCAGAAAAACTGCAAAGCGAGTGCCTGAAGAATCTGACTGGCATCGTATTTCCCAACAATGATCATGACCGGAGTATAAATCAAGGATGAAAAAGGCAAGAAGGAGAGAATATCTGAAACAACCTTTGGAAAGAAAGCCAAGGGAATCAAACTTCCAGACATAAAAGCCACCAAGGAATTCTTGAGGAGATTTGACCCCCAAAGATTTTTAAATACAAAGGCTGAAAAACCAAAACAGATATTAAAGAAAAAGTTAATCAGGTAGGCGAGCGTTAAACTAAAGAGGTAAAGGACAGTTAAGCCTATCACTTCTACAATACCTTGCCCAGATAAGATTTTCATCAAAACAATGACACTTAAAAATGGAAGGCCAACAGAGATAAAAATCAACCACTTGGAACCAAGCTCCGTAAAGAGGTAAGAAGCCGCAAAATGCACTGGTCGCAACAAACGCATGATGATAGAGCCATCCTTGACCTCCTCCCCAATCATAAAGGACGAATCTGATCTTGTCAAAAGATTAGTCACAAAACTCATGATGATATAAAGGGTAATGTCTGCCATGCTGAAGCCCTGAATCAAGGACTCCTGTGAGGAATCAAAGACTGCCTTCCAGAGATAAAAGGCCACAAAAGCCCCCATAACATCCCCAATCCGATAAAGAATAAAGTTGACTCGGTAGGTGATCAACTCCTGAACACCTGCATTGATAAAGGGTTTATAACGTCTCCACAATTTGACCATCTTAGAGCTCCTTTCGATAGAAGCGACGGATAATATCCTCGATATCCGTATCTACCATCTTCAAATCGCGAATTTCAAAATCAGACAGGGTTTGCTTGATAATGTCAGCTGACTGGTAGCGGGAACTATCGTATTGAATGTTGAGGCTATTTTCTTGTCTATCAATAGTCATATCAGGCAAACCTTCATAGTGAGAAACGAGATGACTTTGACCTGGCACCAGTTCAAAGTAAAGAGTCTTCATCTTGCCAAAGGTTTCCTTGAGCTGGCTCACCGTTCCATCAAAAATCTCCTGCCCCTTGTCAATCATAAAAATCCGATCACAGAGTTGCTCAATATCGCTCAGGTCATGAGTGGTCAAGAGAATGGTTGTTTCTTCCTCCTGATTGATCTGGGTGATAGCTCGACGAATGTTATCCTTGACCGAAACGTCCAAACCAATAGTCGGTTCATCTAAAAAGAGAACCTTGGGATTGTGAAGCAAGGAAGCCGCAATATCCGCCCGCATCCGTTGACCTAGTGAAAGAGTTCGAACGGGGTCCTTGATAAAGTCCTTCAAATCCAAGACTTCATTCAAAAAGTCCATACGCTTATGGAAGAGCGAGTCTGGAACATCGTAAATTTCTTTTAAAACCGTGTAGGTCTCTTGCAATGCCAAATCCCACCATAGCTGGGTACGTTGTCCGAAGACCACTCCTATATCCTTGACATAATCTTGGCGATTGTCCTGGGGAATCTTGCCGTTAATCCGACAAAAACCAGATGTTGGTTTCAAAATTCCTGTCAGCATTTTGATGGTTGTCGACTTCCCAGCACCATTTGCTCCAATGAAACCTAAAATCTGCCCCTTAGGAACCTCAAAGGTCAAATCCTTGACCGCTTCAAAGGTCTGCTTTTCAGGATAAATAAAGGAGCGTAACGCCCCCTTCAAGCCCGGTTCCTTAACAGTCTTCACAAAATTTTTCTGAAGATGTTCCACTTCTATCATTGCCATATCTATCTCCCTATCGTAAAAAAATCAACAAATCTTGTCATCTAAACACAAAAAGCCGATTTCTCATCTCCTAAAATCTGCCATCTTTCTCACACCAGAAGGCCTCAGTATGACTCTATTATAAAACAGTTAAAAAAGGAAACCAAGTATTATTCTCACAAAAGAGAAAATAGTTTTGATATTTTAAAAAAACAAAAAAATCTGTCTATAAAGACAGACTCAGAATGTATGATCTAAAGCATTTATAGGAAAACATACTTGGCGGTATCTAGCACTGAAGGATTGGTGTATATAACAAGTCTTTTAGCCACCAAGTCTGGATTAAAGGTGGATTTGGAACTCTTCCAATTCTCCTCACCCCAACCAGTCTTTTTCTTTGGCAATGCGGACTGCTTCTGTTCTATTGCCTGCATCAAGTTTGGTCAGGATGGCTGTCATGTAATTTCGGACAGTTCCATTTGAAAGAAAGAGGCTTTCAGCAATTTCTTGGTTGGTTGACCCTTGAGCTACCATGGCCAAGACTTCTTGTTCACGTTGGCTGAGTGGATTATTATCAAAGGCGACACCTTCGACAAGCTCTGGTGAGTACTCCTTTTGACCTGCTAAGACGGTATGGATAGTCGCCATGAGGTCGCTGATGGATCGCTCTTTGAGCACATAGGCATCTACGTGGGCTGCAAGGGCTCGTTTAAAATAGCCTTTTCGTTTGAAGGTGGTCACAATAACGACCTTCGTTTCTCTTTGGTTGGCACGGATCCACTCTAGGACATCAAGGCCTGTCTTAACTGGCATTTCAATGTCTAAAATGGCTACGTCAACTTCTTCTTTTTCCAAGAGAGCAATGGCTTCTTGGCCATCACTGGCCGCATGGACCTCTTCGACATCATCCTCCAGCATAAGGAGTTGGCAGAGGGCATCCCTCAACATTGACTGGTCTTCGGCGACTAATAATTTCATGCTTTTCCTCCCTCTTTCAAATGCACACGAATAATTGTTGGATGCGATTGAGACAGAATTTCCAAGTCTCCATCTACCAAACTCAGGCGCTCTCTGATACTATGTAGCTCTTGTCCTGTGACTTCCTCAAAGCCACAACCATCGTCCTCAAACTCTAAAACAATCCCATGATGACGACTTAGACGAATCTGACAGCTATCAGCCTGGCTATGTTTAATGACATTATTGGCCAGTTCACGAAGTACCATAGATAAGGTTGACTGAGTAACTGGTGATAGGCTGTCTAAGTCAAGACTACTATCCACAGTCAAGACGATATCTGATAGGTCAAAGAGCCGCTCAAGTTCTATCATCTCCTCAGCTACCGTTCGGTACTTGAGCTGATTGACAATCTCACGCACCTCGTACATGGAGTCACGGCTAATCTGGTTCAATTCTTCCAGATTCTTTCTAGCAGCATCATACTGCTCCTTGTCCATCTGTTTTAGAGCCAACTCTGTTTTAAGGCTCATCATGACAAAGGTATGCCCTAAGGTATCGTGCAAATCACGACCAATACGATTGCGTTCATTTTCAGCTGACAGGATATTAATGGTACGATTCTGCTCCGCAAGGGCTTCTTCCATCTTTCTCTCCTGACGCATACGATTTTGAAAATAGTACATTCCCAAAGAAAAGAGAGAAATCGCCATAGACATGAGGTGGGTACTCAAATCGTCTGTCAATAGGAAGGATGATGACGTCAAAATCAGGAGTGTCGCTAGAAAGGATAAGAATCGATAAGAAGATATGCTATCCTCGAAGCGCCAAACGAGAAGATTGACGTTGAAAAAAGCAAACCACATCATGCCCCCCTGGAAGGTTATGGACATAAAGATAATGTAAGCTAGGGTGTAAAACCACAGAAAGGGAATCCACTTGCTATAGGCTTGTTTCAAATACACCATAAGGAGATAAGCGATGGTAAACAGACCCGTCAAAACTAGAGTCCAAACTGGAAAATAGCCACCAAAGACTCCCAATACTGGGAAGACTAGGAAAATCAGACTAACAAAATAAGCGAAATCATTTTTCTGGTAAGTTCTAAACATGGTCACTTTCTCTGTAAGATTTGATAAAAAGGGCTAAGCCTGTAGCTATTGTAGCATAGACCAAGATAAAAATGAGTGATTTCCATGAAAATTCCCCTTTTTTCGCAAAATTGACCACCAATTGATTGATATGATAGATGGGTGTCCACTCAGAAATATGCTGAACCCATTTTGGAAACATGGTTACTGGCATCCAAGAGCCACCGATAATAGCAAGTCCAAGAAAAACGATATTTCCGACAATTGCCATGATTTGTTGAGACTTAATTTGGGCTAGAAGCAAGCCAAAGGATAGAAAGACTAGGCTTGACAAGAGCAAAAGAGCACCTGAACCGAGCCAATGTGAGAATGGCATCTCAACATCACGCACAAAAGCTCCCACACAGAAAGTCACTAGGATGGCTACCATAAAATTCATAAGAACACGGAAGATTTTAGAGACGTAATAAGCCTGAATACTGATTTTTGAATGTTCGATATAGGTTAGCCAATGCTCTGTCTGGTCCTCTCTAAGCATGTAGGGAAAGGTAAAGAAACCAAAGCTGGACATTGAGAATCCTGTCATGGTCAACATATAGGACAAGATAAAAGCTTTTTGTGACTCTGGATCAGGACTCATTTCCATACCTGAATACAAGAGGAAAAATCCGACGGGCATTCCGATAGACATGATAAAGACAGGCCAACTGCGCCATGTTTTTATCCATTCGATTTTAAGTAGTGCTTTCATGACTTGTCCTCTCTTGTGCTATCAAATAAGCTATCTAAAAGTGTCTTGTTTTGAATTTCAATGTCAGAAATGCGACAGCCTTGAGCTTGTAAACTACTCCATACACTTTCAATATCTTTAGTCATAAAGGTTACAACATCACGTTTTTCAGTCACATCATAAATGGCTGCCAGTTTATCAAGACTTGGTGCAAAGCGACTTGGTAAGGTGACTTGTTTTTCCTTTTCCTCGCTACGCATAGCATGTGGCGTAGTATCCCTGATGAGTTTCCCCTGATGAAGGACCAAAATGCGGTCAGCTGTGTGCTCGACTTCTTCGATATAGTGGGACGAATAGAGAATGGTCACACCTGACTTTTTCAAATCATTGATGATTTCCCAAAAGCGTTGGCGTGTCGTAGTGTCCATCCCTGCTGTCGGCTCA
>OGES01001672.1_pt1 | contig 16811 bp, 15 predicted proteins | sample 1570711 | NCBI WGS metagenome assembly OGES01 (sample SAMEA2582133, study PRJEB24529) | metagenome | biome: Human gut stool | place: China | collected 2011 | reverse complement strand
TTTCATGCCTGAGAGCCGTCAAACGCTCTGCGCCAACCGATTCTCCAATCTAAGCCAAACGATTTTTCATTCTCAGCCGATTGATTTTCCGTTCTCTTCCCTGCGGAATGAAGCTTGGCTGAAAGATGCCTGAAACATCCTTCAGTCCATAACATACAAGTAATGAAAGGATTAACATACATCCTGAAAGATGAAGGATGTTTTTGGAAAAACTCCTGTGTAGGGGAAATAAGTATGGCATGCAAGGGTGAATCTCAAAAACTGATTGTTTAATATGCTTGAATCAGCCAGAAATTTCGAGCGTTGGGAGGATAGTATTGAAATGTAATTGACTTTTAACACGCTTGGTTTAGGGCGTTCTTTACAGCCCTTTCAAATAGGCTATTTTATTGACACAGGTTATTTGTTATGGAAAACTTGGCACCAAACAATAAGCGCATAGTAAAGAATACGCTGCTGCTGTATGTACGCATGCTCTTCCTGATGGTTGTGAGCCTTTATACAAGTAGGGTTGTTCTAAATGCATTGGGAATAGAGGACTTCGGAATATACAACGTGGTAGGTGGCATGGTGGCGATGTTCAGCATGTTGTCAGGGTCGTTATCTGCTGCTATTACGCGATTTATCACTTACGAACTTGGCAGGGGAGACAGGGAGAAGTTGAGGACAATATTCTCTTCCGCAGTGACAATCCAACTTGGCTTGGCTGCCATCATCATCATATTGGCCGAGGTTTTAGGCATCTGGTTCTTGAACTCCAAGATGACGATACCTCTTGACAGATTAGCGGCGGCCAACTGGGTTTTCCAGTTTTCGGTGCTGACGTTTGCAATTAATTTGGTTAGTGTTCCTTATAACGCAAGTATCATAGCGCATGAGCGGATGTCGGCATTCGCTTACATTAGCATCTTTGAGGCTGTGGGTAAACTGGCTATAGCTTACCTTATAACCATTTCGCCAATTGACCGACTTGTGTTCTATGCCATATTAATGTGTGCGGTTGCACTCATCGTTCGGTTTACTTATGGTATTTATTGCAAGCGGCATTTCGAGGAATGCATGTATCATTTCATTTTTGACAAGAATTTGTTGAAGGATATGTTTGGCTTTGCCGGTTGGAATTTCATAGGTGCATCGTCATCGGTATTACGTGACCAAGGTGGCAACGTTGTCATAAACCTCTTTTGCGGTCCTGCGGTAAATGCCGCGCGAGGCATAGCCTTTCAGGTCAACAATGCCGTCAACGGGTTTGTCGTGAACTTTATGATGGCTTTGAATCCGCAGATTACCAAACAGTACGCCGCAGGTAACCGTGAATATATGATGACGTTGATATTTCAAGGGGCACGGCTTTCATTTTACATGCTTCTGTTGCTTTCCCTACCTATATTGGTTAACACGCATTATGTTCTTGGGCTTTGGCTTAAGATTGTGCCGGAACATGCCGTGTCCTTTGTACAACTTGTGCTTGTGTTTGCCATGAGTGAATCCATTTCCCAACCATTGGTAACGGCTATGCTTGCCACAGGAAAAATACGAAATTATCAGCTTGTGGTGGGTGGACTACAGATGATGAATCTGCCAGTGTCATACGTGCTTCTGCGTATGGGTGCTGTTCCCGAAACGGTCTTGATTGTGGCAATAGCCATATCGCAGTGCTGTCTCGCCGCACGTCTGCTGATGTTGCGTGGCATGATTGGCCTTTCTGTCAGGCTGTATTTGAAGAAAGTGTATACAAACGTCCTGATGGTTTCATTTATATCTATGGCCGTTCCAATCCTGTTTGTGAGCCACATGGATGAGACTTTCTTGGACTTTGTTGTCTCGTGCGCAGTCACAGTAGTTTGCACGGGCTTTACCATCTATTATGTGGGGTGTAACAGGACGGAAAGGACATTTGTAGTGGAAAAAATTCACAAAATAGCAAGAAAGCAGAGATGAAAAGACTGAATAACATAGACTTATTGAAGTTTATATGTGCAGTGTTGGTGGTATTCCTGCACATGGGAACGCCATACCAACAGTACATACTGCCGCTCACGAGGTGTGCAGTTCCTTGTTTTCTAATCATTTCTGGTTATTTCATTTTCAACGCCGACGATGCCAAGTTTCAGGCAAGGTTGAAAAAGAATATAAGGAAGATTTTTCGCGTACTCGTTTGGAGTACTCTCCTTTTCGCTGTGGTGAAATTTATGTTTGCGTTCAAACAGCATGATTTCAGTTTCCTTAGTTTGAAAGCACTTGTTAAATTTGTTGTACTCAACGAGAATCCCTTCGGCTTTCATCTTTGGTACATTGGGGCTTATCTTTACACATTATTGATAGTCCTCTTTCTTGAAAGGCGAGGTTGGCTAAAGTGTCTGTATTGGGCTGCTCCAATCCTCTTGATGACAGACCTGTGTTTTGGAAAATATAGCTTGGTTTTGTGGAATATGGAGATTCCATTCATTTGTGTGCGCAATTTCTTGTGCGTGGGTATTCCATACTTTGCTGTCGGAATGTTTATCAAGAAGTGGCGTGGTACGCTTCTTGGAATTAGATATTTGCCGTTGTTAACATTCGGGGGGGGGGAATTTTGTTTTCGTTAACATCGTTGTTAGAGAACGGGCTGCTTGTGGAGTTAGGTCTGAACGCCACGAGAGACCATTATGCAAGTTCAACCTTTCTGGCCGTCTCACTGTTTCTTTTCTTCCTGTCTGCAAGGCAAGTAGGACAGAACGTCTTATCTGACTTGGGTGAGAAAGATTCCTTATACATCTACATCTTACATCCATTGTTCATTATGTTCTTCCGGACGGTCAACAATCGCATGCCTGCATTATGGCAAGACACATATTTGTATTTGTCGCCGATAATCATTTTAATCGCGACAATCCTTCTTAGCAAAACATTACGGATTTTACATATAATCAAATGATAAAGATAACAGACAAATCACAGTGCTGCGGATGTACGGCTTGCGCAAGTGTCTGCGCACATGATGCCATAACGATGCAGCCAGACGCGATGGGCTTCCTCTACCCAATGGCAGATGAGACAAAGTGTGTGGAGTGTGGGCTGTGCGAGAAGGTCTGCGCCTTCAATGACAATTATGACACAAGCCTTAACTTTCCACAGCCTGACGCTTACGCTGCGCGGCACAAGGACATGGAGGAAGTTAAGACGAGCCGCAGCGGTGCGGCATTCATAGTCCTGTCCGACTATGTGCTTGAACAAGGCGGCGTGGTTTACGGAGTGGGGTATACAGACCATTTCCGCGTCATCCACAAACGTGCAACAACAAAGGAACAACGCGACGAGTTCAAAGGCAGCAAATATGTACAGAGTGACCTCACAGGAGTGTTCCGTCAGGTAAAGAAAGACCTGAAAGACGGCTTGACCGTCATGTTCTCCGGTACGCCGTGCCAGACCGCAGGTCTGAACTCATACATAGGTAAGAAGCTGCGCGAGAAGCTGATACTCGTTGACATCGTATGCCACGGTGTACCGGCACCATACCTGTGGCGTGACTATATAGCCTACCTTGAAAAAAAGCAGGGCGATAAAATTTGTTGGGTGAACTTCCGTGACAAGCAGAAGTTCGGTTGGGCTGCCCATCATGAAACGTTTAAATTTGTTAACGGGGGGGGGGGGAAAATGAGCTTCACATATTTATTCTATCAGCACATCATGTTCCGCCCATCGTGTGGAAAGTGCCATTATGCGAATACGAAACGTCCGAGTGACATAACCATAGCCGACTTCTGGGGTTGGGAAAAGACGGATCCCAATATCAATGCAGACAACAAAGGTGTGTCACTGGTATTGGTAAATACTGAAAAAGGGCGTGAACTGTTTGAAGCGGTAAAAGACCAGATGACGGTAATTCCGGCAAAATTGGAAGATTGTTTACAGCCCAATCTCTGCCGTCCTTCCTTAGAAAGCCATCTCCGATGCAAATTTGAAAAAGACTACCGGAAGTATGGTTTCAAGTATGTATATTACCGGTATGGCAACATCGGACCGATATGGAGATTGAGACAGATAAAAGCATTTTTCAAGAAGAATTTAAGACTAAGATGAAAATAGGACTTCTTACATTTCATGCGGCCATGAACGTGGGTGCCCAATTGCAAGCATTGGCTTTGTTCAAGACATTGAAAGATGCAGGACATGAAGTAGAGTTTATCAGGTACGAACCCAACTACTTAAAATATCCGTACCGTTTTTTCAGGAATGCAAGAATCAAGAATGGCATAGCTTCGTATGTAAAGCAGTGTCTGTTGCATATTTTTTGCGACACATATACTTGGATTAAGACCAAACGGCATTATGGGGATTTTCAGGAAAGATTCTATACCCTCTCACGGCAAGTTTATAAGAATCCGGACGAATTAGCCAAGGCAGATTATGATGCGATAATCACCGGAAGCGATCAGGTATGGAATCCGGAAATAACGAACGGCAGCCTCGACCCGATGTACACGTTGCATTTCCAGTCGGACAGGATAAGAAAGATTTCTTATGCCGCCAGTTTTTCTGAAAAACATATTGACAGAAATATGGCAGAGGAGTTGGTTGGCCGGATAAAATCATTTTATGCGGTTAGCGTCAGGGAAGAGTGCCTAAAAAAATATTTGGATAATCTTTGCTCATTACGCATAGAGGTGGTTTTGGATCCGACTTTGTTATTGACTAAAAGTCAATGGCTTGCCCTTATGCCTGAGAAAAGGATGATAAAAGAACGTTATGTCCTTTTATACCAAGCAAGAGGTATAAAGAAAGATGTCCTTAAACAAGCTACGGATTTGGCTGACAAACTTCATGCTACAGTCTATGATGCATCGGGAATGAACTATCGCGTGGCGAAATACGGCAAGCAATATGTCAGCCCTATTGAGTTCCTGAATCTGGTGTTTTTTGCAGAGGCTGTCGTTACTGTTTCCTTTCATGGCACAGCACTTTCATTGGTATTGGAGAAACCGTTTTTTTCCATTTGCTTGAATGACGGGCGCGACGGAAGAGTCATCAACCTGTTGAAAGGCATGGGCTTGTCATCCCAACTGAAACCCGTTGGTGAAGAGTTGGCGGTACCTCGTATGGACTATTCCCTTGCGAGACGACATTTAGACACCGCGCGTACGGCTTCCTTGTCTTTCCTATTCAAGGCTTTAAATTAAAAATTACCCTTTATGAACATATTATACGTCATGCGCTACTGGCCTGTTTATGGTGGTGGTGAAACTATAACCGTGACCTTGGCAAATGAATTTGTCAAGCGAGGGCATTCGGTTTACGTAGTTTATACTTATGACAAATCCTGTAATCCGATGCCTTACAGCATATCTCCTGCAATTAACTCGCAAAAAATGCATACCATAGAGAAATACTGTGCTTCTGACGTGGAAAAGTTGCAAAGCTATGTGGTGGATAACGGGATTGATGTGATAATCAACCAATGGGGAAGTACTAAACTGTGCCGTTTGGCTATACGGCAAACAAAATGTAAACTGATAACTTGTTGGCATCTGGATGTTCTCCCAAAGGTACGTGCTCCTCATGACATCAAGGAAAAAATTGTCAATGCAATATTCCGGAAACGCGTGTATGTCCGTTATGTCCATTGGCGGCAGATGAGAGACCACAATCTGAATTACAAATTGAGTGATAAGTATGTGTTTTTGTCGCACTCCTTTTTGCGAGAATATGTAAGCCTTACGCATCTGAAGCCGGATAAAGAGAAACTCGGAGCTATACCTAACCCACTGACTTATACTTATGATTACGACTTCAATGACTATGGGAAAAAGAAAAAACAGGTTTTGTTCGTAGGCAGGATTTTTGAGTACCATAAGAGGTTATCATATATATTGCGCATTTGGAAACAAATAGAAATAGACGGTAGGTATTCCGACTGGAAACTTGTTATTGTTGGGGACGGTCCTGACATGCACCAGACAAAACAGTTCAGCACCGAATTGGGGCTTGAGCAAATATCTTTTGAAGGTTTTAGAGACCCACGGCAATATTATCTGGAATCGGCATTGTTCATGATGACATCAGCGTTCGAAGGTTTCGGCATGACATTGGTCGAAGCACAGCAATACGGCACCGTACCTATAGCTATGGACTCTTATAAAAGCCTGCATGACATTTTGCAGGATAAAGTAAACGGTATTGTGGTTCCGGACAATGATATCGACTGTTTTGTGAAAGAGTTGAAACAATTGATGGACGATAAAGAGAAACGCAAACAGCTTGCAATGAAAGGTTCGGAAACGTGCCGTAGATTTTCGGTAGACTCTATTGCAACGCAATGGGAATCTTTTTTTAATACGCTAATAGATGGAAAATGAAAAATAAGGCAATCATAATAGACGCATATTCTCGTGGGGGCTATCATGAAGTGATAAACCAGTCATTCCTGATGATGATTTCCAACTTGTATGCAACCGTGACCTACATAGCAGATGAAAGTGCTTGCAGAAACCTGAAATCACTGTTGGCCAAATGCAATGTGGATTGTCCCAATGTGGAATATATAGAAAAACGATTTTCATTCCCAAAGTTCAGGATTGAGGGACTGACATATCTGGCAAAATTGGCAAAAGTCTCTTTCCTTAATTACAAATTCTACAAACAGGCACCTGAAGATGCCGATGTGTTTTACAACAACAATTTGTTTTTTGCAATTATGCCTATTTCATTTCTGAGAAAGAAGAACAATACCTATGTGCTTTGCCATAATGAAATGGAATTGATAAACAAAATGCAAAGTTATTCAGTGGCCACTTCTTTGCTTTCCAGGTATTTCCGTTTAGTTTTCCGCAAATTTGTATTGAGCGAGAAACTGCACTTTATCCTTCTTTCTCCGGAGATGGTCCGCTATTTCAGCACGTTTATTTCCCCAAAGAACACGCCCCGTATGTATTGGATGGATCACGCTTACATTCGTCCTGAAAATCCTGAGAATCCTGATTTCCGGATAAGGGGTACGCATATAAAGATAGGTATACCCGGTGCAATAACCCCTTCGCGTGGGTTAAATACATTGAAACAAGTACTTTCTCGCGAGCCGTCGAGGGGTTCAATGCCGTGATGGACTATATTCCCGGCATTGTGTGGTTCCTGGGCAAGACGTTCTTCGTCATATTCCTGTTGATGTGGATTCGGTGGACCTTCCCCCGTTTGCGTATCGACCAGGTGCTGACGCTGGAATGGAAATACCTCATGCCCTTGTCGCTCGTAATCATGTTGACCATGGTGATAATGAAAGTTTTCGGACTGGTTTTTTAAAAGGATAGTAATAATGAGCAAGTTTATAAAATACATAAAAAGGTATTGGCGCAGCACGAAAAGCCTGGCGGGAGGACTGAAGACATCCATCAAGGTGTTCTTCCGGAAGAAAGTGACGGAGCAGTATCCGGAAAACCGGCATACGACGCTTTACATACCGGAACGTCATCGGGCACAGTTGGAAATGATTCATAACGACCAGAACCAGCATCATTGTGTGGCCTGCGGATTGTGCCAGATGGCCTGTCCCAACGATACGATTCGTGTGGTATCCGAGGTGAGGGAAGATGCGGAAGGGAAGAAAAAGAAGTTTTTGGTGAAGTATGAGTATGATTTGGGCTCCTGCATGTTTTGCCAACTTTGTGTCAATGCCTGTCCGCATGGCGCCATACGTTTTTCCAACGATTTTGAGAATTCGGTTTTTGAGCGTGACAAGTTGCTGCTCACGTTGAACCGGGAAGGTTCGGTTTTGGCACCAGCCTCCGAGAAAAACAAACCTATAAAAGCATAATATAAATATGGAAGGAATCACTCTTGGGCAAGTAGTTTTTGGGGTTGTCGCACTGATGATGGCGGCCTGTTCGGTGCTGGCTGTGACGTCGGGCCGCATTTTACGTGCGGCTACGGCCTTGCTGTTTGTGCTTTTCGGGACGGCAGGCCTTTACTTTATGTTGGGCTATACCTATTTGGGAGCGGTGCAGTTGTCGGTTTATGCCGGCGGTATCGTAATACTCTACGTTTTCTCCATCCTGCTGACCCGTTCGGACAAAAACATGAACGTATCCCACGGGGACGTTGGTTTGCGGCCATGCTGACGGTATTGGCCGGTTTCGGATTGACGGTATTCCTGCTGGCGTCTTACGGTTTTGCACGTTTCTCCGTTCCTCCGTTGGTGGAACTGGACCCGGTGAAAGTAGGCGACGCGCTTATCGGAATGGGGAAATACCAGTTTGTCCTGCCTTTCGAGGTCGTCAGTGTGTTGTTGTTGGCCTGCATGATCGGTGCCATCATGATTGCGCGTAAACGTTGATTAAACAAACAAAGTTATGGAAATAAATGCATTATATTATCTGATACTGAGTACGGTGATGATGTTTGCCGGTATTTATGGCTTTTTCACGCGCCGCAATCTGTTGGCCACGCTCATCTCCGTGGAGCTGATGCTGAATGCCACGAACATCAACTTTGCCGTGTTCAACCGTTATTTTTATCCGGATGCACTCGAAGGCCATTTCTTCACGCTCTTCGGCATTGCCATCTCGGCGGCGGAAACGGCTGTGGCCATTGCCATTATGATAAATGTGTACCGTAATATCCGGAATATCCAGACGGATGACGTCAGCGACCTGAAGGGTTGACGTCGGAAACTGATAAAAAGAAGAAAATAATATGGAATATACGATATTGATACTCCTCCTGCCCGTACTGAGCTTTTTAGTATTGGCATTGGCAGGTATGAAGATGTCCCACCGCGCAGCCGGTCTGATTGGTTCGTTGTCATTGGGAGCGGTAGCCGTGTTGAGTTATGTCACGGCATACGGTTATTTCACCTTGCCGCGCTTGGCCGACGGGACGTTCGGAACCCTGATACCTTATAATTTCGTGTGGCTTCCCTTTGCGGCCGGCCTGCATATCGACATGGGTATTTTGCTCGATCCTATTTCGGTGATGATGCTGGTGGTTATTTCCACCGTTTCGCTCATGGTGCACATCTATTCTTTCGGGTATATGAAAGGGGAGAAGGGTTTTCAGCGTTATTACGCTTTCCTGAGCTTGTTCACCTTTTCGATGCTCGGGCTGGTGGTAGCCACGAACATTTTCCAGATGTATGTGTTTTGGGAATTGGTGGGCGTGTCCTCTTACCTGCTCATCGGGTTTTATTATACAAAGCCTGAAGCCATCTCCGCTTCCAAGAAAGCTTTTATCGTGACACGTTTTGCCGACCTCGGATTCCTTATCGGTATCCTGATTTACGGTTATTATATGGGTACGTTCACCTTTGCGCCTGCCGAGGAGAACCTTATGCAAGGCGCATTGATGCTGCCGTGGGCATTGGGGTTGATGTTTGTGGGCGGTGCCGGTAAGAGCGCCATGTTCCCGCTCCACATCTGGTTGCCCGACGCTATGGAAGGCCCTACGCCGGTCAGTGCGTTGATTCATGCGGCCACGATGGTCGTGGCCGGAGGGTACCAGGTGGCACGTATGTTCCCGCTTTATATCGCATACGCGCCGGAAACGTTGCACATTGTGGCCTACGTCGGGGCTTTCACGGCTTTCTATGCCGCTTCCGTGGCTTGCGTGCAAAGCGACATAAAGCGGGTGCTGGCCTTTTCTACCATTTCCCAAATCGGGTTCATGATGGTGGCTTTAGGAGTCTCTACAGGCATGCCGAGCCATGAAGGCGGTCTGGGTTACATGGCTTCCATGTTCCATCTTTTCACCCATGCCATGTTCAAGGCTTTGCTCTTCCTCGGCGCGGGCTGCATCATCCATGCCGTGCATAGTAACGAGATGTCCGTGATGGGCGGCTTGCGCAAGTATATGCCGGTGACGCATGTCACGTTCCTCATCGCCTGCTTAGCCATTGCCGGTATTCCGCCGTTTTCCGGTTTCTTTTCCAAGGACGAGATTCTGACGGCTTGCTTTGCTTTCAGTCCGGTGATGGGTTATGTTATGACTTTCATTGCCGGGATGACGGCTTTCTACATGTTCCGTCTGTACTACTGCATTTTCTGGGGGCATGAGAATAAAGAACTGCATGCCGAACACGTGCCGCATGAAAGTCCGCTTACGATGACCTTTCCGTTGATGGTGCTGGCCGCTGTGACCTGTTTGGCCGGTTTCATCCCCTTCTGGCATTTCGTCACGGGCGACGGTTTGTCTTACGACATTCACCTGGACGGTGGCGTGGCAGCCACGAGTTGCGTGGTGGCCGTGCTGGCCATAGCTTTGGCTACTTTCATGTATGCCCGTAGCGAGCAGCCGGTGGCCGATGCCCTGGCCCGGCGTTTCCCGAAACTGCACCGTGCGGCTTACCGCCGTTTTTATATGGACGAAGCCTGGCTGTTCGTCACCAAACGGATTATTTTCCGCTGCGTGTCTGCCCCGTTGGCGTGGTTCGACCGCCATGTGATAGACGGTTTCATGAACTTTCTGGCTTGGGCCACCCGTGCTTCGGCGGAGGAGGTACAACCTATGCAGAGCGGACGGATACAGGCTTACGTGATTTGGTTCCTGAGCGGCATTATCCTTTTGACTTTGGTTTTGCTGGCCGTCTGATAATTCTTTAACGAGGTAAAAAAGTAAAAACGATATGAATATATTAAGTCTTTTCGTATTGATTCCCCTGTTGATGATGCTCGGGCTGTGGATGGCCCGGGGCATCAACCAAGTACGGGGAGTGATGGTAGCCGGTTCTTCCGCGTTGTTGGTGCTGGCGGTCTGGCTTGCCGTGGATTATCTCAGGATGCGTGAATGGATAGCCAATTGGTGGCCTTTGCCGCAGCCGGAGATGCTTTACACGGACAGTGTCGTGTGGTACGCTCCCTTACATATCTGTTATTCCGTCGGAGTAGACGGAATTTCCGTGGTCATGTTGCTGCTGAGCGCCATCATCGTGTTCACGGGCACTTTCGCTTCATGGAAACTGCAACCCCTCACGAAAGAATATTTCCTGTGGTTTACCTTGCTCTCCACGGGCGTATTCGGTTTCTTCATTTCTACCGACCTTTTCACCATGTTCATGTTTTATGAGGTGGCTCTCATTCCGATGTACCTGCTCATTGGTGTATGGGGCAGCGGGCGTAAGGAATATGCCGCCATGAAACTGACGCTGATGCTGATGGGCGGGTCGGCTTTCCTGCTCATCGGTATCCTGGGCATCTATTACGGAGCCGGGGCGCAGACGATGAATGTGCTGGAGATTGCCAACTTGCATAATATCCCCGAAGAGATGCAGCACCTGTTCTTTCCGGCGGTGTTCTTGGGCTTCGGCGTATTGGGTGCCTTGTTCCCGTTCCATACATGGAGTCCCGACGGCCATGCTTCCGCCCCTACGGCGGTGTCCATGTTGCATGCCGGCGTGTTGATGAAACTGGGTGGCTACGGGTGTTTCCGCATTGCCATGTACCTGATGCCTGAAGGACTGGCCCAGTGGGGCGACTTCTTCCTGATACTGACTACGGTTTCTGTGGTTTACGGGGCTTTCAGCGCCGTGGTGCAGACCGATTTGAAATACATCAATGCCTATTCTTCCGTAAGCCATTGCGGCCTGGTGCTTTTCGCCTTGCTGATGGCGACCCGCACGAGCTGCACGGGCGCCATCCTGCAAATGCTGAGCCACGGGCTGATGACGGCCTTGTTCTTTGCCCTTATCGGCATGATATACGGCCGGACGCACACCCGTGACGTGCGCGAGTTGAATGGATTGATGAAGGTCATGCCTTTCCTGGCTGTGGGGTACGTCATTGCCGGTCTGGCCAATCTCGGCCTGCCCGGTCTGAGCGGTTTTGTGGCCGAGATGACGGTATTCGTGGGGTCTTTCGAACATCCCGACGTGTTCCACCGCGCCTGCACCGTCATCGCCACGATGAGTATCGTCATCACGGCAGTGTATATCCTGCGTGTGGTGGGCAAGATTCTTTATGGCACGTGCCGTAACCCCGAGCATCTGAAGTTGACGGATGCCACGTGGGACGAGCGTTTTGCCGTCATTTGCCTGATTGTGTGTGTGGCAGGACTGGGACTTGCCCCGTGGTGGGTGAGCGACACCATCAGTTTCAGTGTAGAGCCTATTGTTTCACATTTTAATCTTCCCTGATCCAAGTTATGAACAGTAATTTATCTGCTATATTGTCCTTGCATGCCGAGCTGTCGCTGGTGTTGATTCTGTTGGTGGCCCTCTTGGCCGACCTTTTCATGGGCCGCCATCGCCAGCGTTGGTTTCATCCGGTCATTTGCGTGTTGATGGCACTCCAGATAGGATTGAACCTTACGCCCGACACCCGCGCACTCTTCGGCGGCATGTACGTCAACACCCCGTTCACGTCCATCGTCAAGTCCATCCTTTCGGCCGGCACGTTGCTTGTCTTCCTCCAAAGCGGCGAATGGCTGGGGCGGAAAGACACGCATTATAAACAAGGTGAGTTCTACGTGCTGACGCTCTCCACCTTGCTGGGCATGTTCTTCATGGTGTCCGCCGGGCATTTCCTGATATTCTACATCGGATTGGAAATGGCCAGCATCCCCATGGCCTGCCTCGTGGCCCTCGACAAATACCGCCACCACAGCGCGGAAGCCGGAGCCAAGTTTATCCTGAGCACGATGTTCTCTTCCGCCCTGCTGCTCTATGGCCTGTCGTTCATCTACGGCACTTCCGGCACGCTCTATTTTGCCGACCTTCCGGCCATGCTCCAAGGCGGCGCGTTGCAGCAGTTTGCCTTGGTGCTCTTCTTGGCCGGGATGGGCTTCAAGATGAGCCTCGTGCCGTTCCATCTGTGGACGGCCGATGTTTACGAGGGTGCGCCTACCGGCGTGACGGCCTACCTCAGTGTCATTTCCAAGGGAGCCGCCGCCGTGGCCTTGGCCATCGTCCTGCGTTTCGTGTTCCCTTTGATGAAAGAAGACTGGACGCTCGCTGTGGCCCTGCTTTCCGTCGCCAGTATCACCGTGGCCAACCTGATGGCCATCCTGCAGGGCGACATGAAGCGTTTCATGGCTTTTAGTAGCATCTCGCAGGCCGGTTACATCCTTCTGGGCGTGCTCGCAGGCACGGCGCAGGGCATGGCCTCGCTGGTGTTTTATGTGGCCGTGTATGTGGCGGCCAACGTGGCCGTCTTTGCCGTTATCGGTACCGTCGAACAGCACGCGGGCGGCCGGACCGACCGCGACGCCTACCGCGGACTTTACCGCACGAACCCTCGCCTGACACTGGTGCTGACGTTGGCCCTGTTCTCGTTGGGCGGCATCCCCCCGTTTGCCGGTTTCTTCTCCAAGTTCTTTATTTTCGCGGCAGCCTTTGCCCAAGGGTGGTATTTGGTCGTGTTCCTCGCGTTGGTGAACACCATCGTCTCCCTTTTCTACTACCTGTTGGTGGTCAAGGCCATGTACATCTCCGAGCCCCTCACGGCGGACGGCCTTCCGGTGGTGGCTCCCTTGCGCAGCCATCCGGGCGTGCGCCTCACGTTGGCGCTCTGCACGGCAGGCGTCTGCCTGTTGGGCGTGATGAGCTTCGTCTACGAAGGACTGATGCATTGGGCACAGATGTTGTAGGAATCCTTTTTGTCTAAAAAGGATTAACAATCCGACTTCGGGCTATTTTGTTCTAATTTGCATAAAATCAGTAGGTTGAAATGATAAAATCACTTGGCGAAGAACGATTTTGCGTTCTGCGCCAGGTGATTTTTCAATCTGCTGCAAACGATTTTTCATTTGGCGCAGATTGATTTTATGGAGTGCTTTTCCTTGACAAATATGAGAAAAATACCTTTTTGCTGATATAATCCTAATTTAAGTTTAAATTGTCCAATGAAAGGAAAAGGATTACTCGTTACATTTGCAATGTCTTGAGGTTCTACCAGTGGATAAGCATCGACTTTCCCGACCGAAAGGCTGGAGAGCATGAGAATATCAATTAATTAACTTAAATTTCATTGAGATGAAAAACAGATTACTTGCCATCATGGCACTGTGTGGTGCGACATCATCCACCTTACCTTTATGGGCCGCATGGGACGGCCCGGAGTTGCAATTTGTAGAGCCGAATTTGGCCACTGATGGAACGGGTGGCGGAGTGTACTACGTTTATCATGTGGCCACGCAGAAGTTCATGTCCAACCAACGACCTGATGGTACTCGCCTTGTGGTGGATAATACAGGCCAAGAGGTGACGTTGAACTACGGGGATGATTATGAGTTGAGCCGGCGTCCGGAAACCGATGAAGAGTATTCCACCGCTAAGGGATGGCGCCTAAGCATGATGAATGCGCCGACCAACGGGGGATACCATGAGTTGTTCATCAATACAGGAGGCACAGAAATCTATGTCGATCATAACAAAACAGGCCATATCTTGTGGAAAATCGTGCCGCAAGGAAACAGTACATATAAGATTAAAGTGATTGATGAAGACAAGCTTTACGGTGTAGAGGCAAACAGTGCGTTGTATGCCAATTCGTATATAGCCGTATCAGAAGGGAAGACCACGGTAGACCCCTTGGTTGATAAAAGTACGGCCGGATATGAAAATGCCGGTGACGAATGGAAGTTCGTGACTCCGGCGGTTTATGAAGCTTTCCATGCCAAGAAGCAGTTACAGGAACAATTGAACAAGGCGGATGAAATTGGATTTACGGATTATGGGGAATATGCCGGTATCTATAATAATCCTGCCGCTACGGTGGAAGAAGTAGAGGCTGCCGCTGCCAGTTTGAAGCAGGCCATCGTGGATTGGCAAAGTTCGAGTGCCACACCGGAAACCCCGGTGGACTTTACCAATGTGATTACGAATAGTGCGTTTGACGATGGCACGACAAATGGATGGACCACCGTAGGTTCACCCGGTGTCCAGTCCGTTAGCTATGAGACCCCCGCGAATGAATACAAAATGCAGAATTTTGCAGAGAAATGGACTTGGGCCGATGCTTCCAACCAAAACAATTTGGCAAACAGCCCGATGGAAGTATCTCAGGTTTTGGAGAATATGCCGGTCGGGAAATACCGTCTGACAGCCAATACTATTGGTTACCAACAGGGGGACAGGGCGAAAACTCCGTATGGGGTCTACATTTATGCAGAAAACAGCGGTATCGAATCGCGCGCAGAAGCCCATAGCTTGGAGTTCGGCGGTTTAAGGGATGGGGTCGTTTCTGAGACTGACCCCTATCCGCGCAATACGGTGTTGGAGTTCTTCGCCATGGACGGGACTATTAAAATAGGATTCAAGACCGTCAATACGAACTGCAACTGGGTGGCTGTTGATAATTTCAAGTTGGAATACTTGGGGAAAGGAGAAGGCGGCGTGGCCGGAATCCTGGAGAATGTCCTTACACAGGCCGAAGAACTGAAGAACGGTTACGACCTTAACAAGAAGAAATATTCCGCAGCCGGTGAAGCCAAGTACAACGAATTGCTCGAGACGGTAAAGCAGGCGGCATCAAACCCGGACATCGATGAAGAGGCAGTGGGGGGTATGGTCAAGTCGTTGCAGGCCGGCATGGATACGTTGAAAGCCGATGTGGAAGCCTATGACGCATTGACAGCTAAAACGGTCGAACTTTCTGAGGCATGGGATGAATCAGCCTATGCAGATCAGGCTTTCCCGGAGTATGAGGCATATTTGAGCGGTCTGGAAGATGCTTATGAAAATAGGACATTTAATCCTTTGGAACTGGACAGCATTCAGCCCCGTGCCGACAGGCTGTGGATATCTTGTGTGAAGAATGCGTTGATAAATGGCGAGACCAATAATGTGACCGGGATAATGGTGAACCCCGGTTGGGATGCCAATGCGGACGGATGGACCAAGACAGGTGATGGCAGTTACAACCAAAACAATTCACTGTCGGAAGTATGGAGCGGAAAGGATTGGGAAGTTTATCAGGAAATTACCAATTTGCCTCAGGGGTCTTACCGGATTACAATGCAAGGCTATTATTCCCCTAGTTCTACCAATAATAACTCGTGGCATGAAGGATGGGGCCAGGAAGGCGACAAGACGAACGACATATTGGCTTACCTTTTCGGTAACGATGCTTCCGAACCGCTTCTCCATGTGACAGCTTGCCCGCAAGAAGAGAATGTGGCCGAAAACTGTGAGCAAATATCATTCCCCACTGACGCTTCTTTGGATGGGAAATGGTTTTGCTATGGAACGGCTGCCGCACGTGCTGTCTTTGACCAGTCGCCGGACAACTATCTCAATGCGGTGACTTGTTATGTAGGCGAAGACGGCAAGCTCCGCTTAGGCCTCAGGATGTCGGGCGTGACTTGGGATGCTGCCTGGGTGGTATATGACAATTTCCAAGTGGAATACCTGGGGGCCGACAACATGGATGGAGCATATACGGCTTTGGATGCTCTTTTGCGGGATGCCAATGCCATGCTTTCGTCTGATACTCTGACTACGCAGGAGGCCAAGGATGCCTTGACCAAAGCCATAGAAGCTGCCAATGCCGTTGCGGACCTGACTCCCGAGCTTTATGAAGAGCATACGGTAGCTCTGAATGCAGCTATCAAGTTAGACCAAGAGGCGATATCGGCCGCTGCCGCATTGAATATAAAGGTCACGAACCATAAGGACAAGATGAGTGGTGTGGGTGAAGGCAGCTATGAAGAGTATGTCGGTACCGAAGGCTATGATGAATTGGAACGTTTGGTTGGAGAAATCCTTGATAATAAGATTGGCGGAGAGGGTATATTCGCCACTTTGGACGAAATCAACGATTATTCCGTCCGTCTGGACAAAGCTTATTCCAAGATGCTGAGCGGTCATATCGACTTCACCACGGCTAACAAGGACAAACCTGTGGATGCCACGG